>Ga0247611_10001312_pt1 | contig 44957 bp, 40 predicted proteins | sample 177DNAGHGhighgp2_FD_192422 | JGI IMG/M metagenome (GOLD analysis project Ga0247611, IMG submission 192422) | Sheep rumen microbial communities from Palmerston North, Manawatu-Wanganui, New Zealand - 1770 DNA GHGhigh gp2 | ecosystem: Host-associated > Mammals > Digestive system > Stomach > Rumen... | reverse complement strand
TGAAGCTGACATTGGACGGCACATGGGCAGAAGGTAAGGCAAGAGGTTACAGTAACTTGACCGCTCCTGCCGCAGAAGGTCTGAGTGCAGACAAGGATGATAACATCTGCTTCAAGCTTACGGAGGCAGGCATTGTAAAAGTTATCTACTTTGTAGCCAAAGAGAAAGAGACCTTCAAGTTGGAAGGTAAGTTCTACGTAGCTCCGGTTGAGAAGAAGTACTATGCTAAGAACAACTGGGATGCCGGTTCAGAGTGGTATTGGAAAGAGATGACCAAGGATGATGAGGATAGTTATTCCTTGCAAGCAATCTTCGGTGGTACGGGTGTAAATATCAACACCGCTGAATCCGAAGCAGGTCAACTCTGGTTTGAAGCAAAAGATATCGATGCTTTCTTGAATGATGATTATTATACAGAAACTACACTCGAAGCAAAGGATACGGTTATCTTCTACTACACTCCGAGTGAAGAGATGCTTGCAGCTCTCGTTATCGGTAAGTACGTTCCTGCAACTCCGACCCTGGCTGATGGTTTCTACCTCGTAGGTACCTTCAACGGTGTAGATGCTTGGAACTTATCTGACCTCTCTGCAGACAAACTGTTCAAAGCAACGGACGTAGAAGGTCAATACAGCATTGACGTGACCCTCATGGACGGCGACCACTTCAAAGCGATCAAGGTGGAGAAAGATGCCATCATACAATGGTATCCGGACGGCACCGGCAACGATTATGTGGTGGACGCTAGCCACGCAGGTCAGAAGACCATCTACTTCCGTCCTTCCTTCTGGCAGGATTGGAACGGTCACTTCTACGTAGCTCCGAATAGTGGTGATGCAATCAACAACATCGATGCAACGAAAGCAGTCAAAGTGCTCCGTGACGGTCAGATTATGATCATCAAGGGCAAGAAGACATTCAATGTATTAGGTGCGGAGATCCGCTAATAGACGATGGGGCAGTCGTGCATTCGGCTGCCCCATATCTGTTTTTGCAAACAAATTAACTTAAAACTATTTATCATGAGAAAATTTATCTCTTTTTTCGTAGCTGCGCTCTTTAGCGCAACGATGTTTGGCGCCACCTACACCGTAGCGGGTGACCAAACTGTTTTGGGTTCTCATTGGGACATCAATGATGCCAACAATGAAATGACTTTGGTTAATGGCGTTTATACCCTCGTTAAAGAAAACCTTACGCTTAGTGCAAGAGACTATGAGTACAAGGTGGTGAAAGACCACAACTGGGATGCGATGCAGATGGGTAACCAGAAATTTACTGTTTCCGAAAATGGTATCTACAATGTGACTTTTACATTCAATGAGTCAGTAGGCATTTCAAGTATCAGCGCTGTGGCAGACAAGAAAGGCGATGCGGAAATTGACCCGACGGTGTCCATCAAGGGTTCTTGGGATGGTTGGAACGCAGAAGTGAAATTTACATTAGCGGAAGACAAAAAATCGGCTACTGTCAAAAAAATAATGGACGCGAAGACCTATGAGTTCAAAGTGATTGTAAATGGCGGTTGGCGCTCGAATGAAGGAACGATCAATCGTGAGAATCCGAGTGCAGCAGGCATCACCGAAAACCTCAACGCGAACATCAACCTCGTAGCTGACATGTCAGGTGAATATACCTTCACTTGGACCTTTGAGACCAACACGCTCGTTGTTACCTTCCCGGAAGAGAGCATCCCCATTGAGCATACCTACACCGTAGCCGGTACTCCTGCTTCTCTCTTCGGTACCGAATGGGATCCTTCGAATGCAGACAACGACATGACTAAGCAAGAGGATGGTTCCTACAAATGGGAGAAAAAAGAGCTGGCGCTGGCTGTAGGAGACATCAAGTTCAAAGTGGTAGAGGATCGCGATTGGGCTAACGCTTATCCTGCGAGTGACTATGTACTGAATATCGCAGAAGCTGCTACTTATACTCTCACGATTACGTTCAACAACGGAGAGGTATCCGCTCTGGCTGTGAAAGAAGGCGACACTCCTGCTGTGCTCCCGACTGTAGCTATCGCCGGTGCAATGAATGAGTGGAATGCAGAAGCTAACGTAATGGTAGCCGCTGAGGATGGTCTGACCGCAAGCGTTACGATGGTATTGCCTGCGGAGGAAGTAGAGTTCAAGGTAGTGGTTAACGGTCATTGGTTGGCGAAGGATGCTATCTATGACATTGCGCGTGTGAATCCGACCGTAGAGAATGTGGATCAAGAGATCCCTCTCGGCCCGAATTTAAGACTCAAGGCGGACGCTGAAGGTGAGTATGTCTTCACGTGGACTTATGCTACTAACACGCTCGTTGTTACCTTCCCGGAGGCAGGCCCGGTTGTTGATCAACCGAAGTTCTATGTAACGGGTAATAAGGAATTGGTAGGCGATCCCGAACTCGCATGGAAACCTGCTGCTATCCAGTCCATGACGGACACGTTGGAGTTAAACCTCAATGCCGATATTGACTACGAGCTTAAGGTGAACTTGAATGGTACATGGGAAGGCGAGAATAATGTGAAAGGATTTGGTGAATTGACAGAAGTAGCAGAAGGCTTGAATGATGTAGGTAATGACCATAACATTGGTTTCCGTCTCGCGGAGGATGGTGTTGTAAAAGTTATTTATATCGCTGCAACTGATGAACAACCGGAAGTATTCAAACTGATCGGTAACTTCTCCAAGGAAGTTCCTCCTGTAACTCCTGACGGTTACTACCTCGTAGGTACCATCACCGATTGGTCAGTTGTACCTGATGCTCCTCATACTTTCCAATCTACTGCTGTAGAAGGTGAGTACATTCTTCACTTCACGCTGACTGAAGGGGATGCAATCAAGGTGGTTGGTGTTGAGAACGGCGCCGAGACTTGGTATCCGGAAGGTATGGGTACGGAGTACACCGTAGATGCAGACCATGCAGGAGAGAAAGAGATCTACTTCCGCCCTGCCGGTAACGCAGAGTGGACTGCATTCGGCGGCTTCATCTATATCGCTCCGAATACGACTCCCGAAGAGGCTATCATCAATACCCAAGACGGTATCAAAGCCGTTAAGACAATTGAGAATGGTCAGATCGTAATCATCAAAGCCGGTGTACGTTACAATGTATTAGGTACCCGCCTCTAATCGATTCATCGATCTCAACAAGAAAGAGGAGCGCCCCGCGTTCCTCTTTCTTTGTCTTTTATCCCTAATTCCTTAATCGTTAATTCGTTAATTCGTTAATCCTTACTCCTTAATCGCCTTCCTCATCAGCGGAACGATCTCTGTATTGTCGTGCCAACCGCTGAGCAGTTGTGCGTTCGGACCAATAGAGAAGATAGGTACTGCGTGTGCACTGTGCGCGTAAGTCGTCCAACCTACATGCGCTTTCTTGTTCAGCAGCGCCAGACCCTTATCGCCTAACTTGTTGATGGACTTATACATTGTCTTAGTGTTCTTCGTCTTACCCTTGCAAGCAGCCTTGTATAGATCTTTCAGTTTGGCTTCTTCCTCTTTGGTGATCTCTACGTCCTCCCAGAAACCTAAATACTGCCGATAGATGGCTTGTACCTGTTCCCAACTCGGTTTCTTGTTCTCTTTGAATAACTGCGTGAACGCGTCACTCAGTACCCATGACGAACATTTCTGGTACTGCAGTTGATCCAAGTGCAGCGTATAATCGCTATTACCCAATGCCAAACCGCCTGTCTCATGGTCTGCTGTCACAACAATCAAAGTCTCATCCGGATGAGCCAAATAGAAGTCATAAGCCACCTGCATCGCTTCGTTCATGTCCCATACCTCACCGAAAGCCGTAGCCGCATCGTCGCCGTGACACGCATAGTCGATCATTCCGCCTTCTACCATCATAAAGAATTTCTCATGACGCGCCTCTAAGAACGGAACAGCAACACTCACGATCTGAGCGAGCGTCAAGTCGCCTTCTTTGCGGTCGATGGCATAGGTCAGGTTACTGCCATGCTTCGCACCCTGGTCATCGTCTTTCTGTACAAGGATGAGTTTGCTGATTTCTGATTGCTGAAGACTGATAGCTTCTTCGTATCCATGAGCCACCGTGTACCCTGCTTGCTCGGCATTGCGGTACAGGTTGATCTCTTGGTCATCATCCTTGCCCTGCGGGTAATGGAAACCGGCGCCGCCGAAGAAGTCAAAACCGCTTTCCGCTAACTGCAGACCGATCTCATAGTACTTATCCCGGTCATCCACATGTCCGTAGAAAGCACCCGGTGTAGCATGGTCGATGGCTACCGTCGTCATGATACCGATACCCCAGCCCTCTGCTTTCAACTCTTCGGCAATAGTGGTCAGACGGGCACTGTCCTGATTCAGACCTAACATCCCGTTCTTGGTCTTCGTGCCGGTAGCCAGACAGGTACCAGCAGCAGCCGAATCGGTGATGCCGTTCGTCTTCGAATAACTGGACGCATGGCCCGAATAGGGGAAGGTCGTCATCAGGGTCTGTACGCGACCTAAAGGCTCACCCGCCAAGGCGGAACGATACATTTCTGCACCTAACACTTGGTTGGAACCCATACCGTCTCCGATAAAATAGAATACGTACTTAATTTCCGCGCTTACGGCGAGGGCTACGATGAGTAGCGTCGCCAGAAGGATTGTTTTTCTCATATAGTTTCGATTTTATACTTTCTTCATTATCTTTTGTCTTTTTTCTTTCGACTTTTATCTTTTGACTTTCCGCTTTCTTCTGTTGTTGCCGATGCCGTTTGCGTTTGCGTGCCTCGCGTCTTCTTTCCCGTTGATGTTCCTCCCGCTCTTCAGGTGTCAAATGAGGCGGCGGTTCAACCCCCTGTTCCCTCAACCGCTGGTCTTGCACCTCCTGCTGATGGGCGATCATCCGTTCTTTCTCTTCCGCCTTCATTGCTTCCACCTGCTTGGGATCCAAGGTCTCGTGTGCCAACAGGTCCTCGTAGATCAGCAGGGTTGCCCATGCGTCGGTACTTGCATAACGTGCCTGCTCCGGCGTTAAGTGACTGTTCTCCCAGTTGGTTAACTGCTGTGTCTTCGATATCTTCTTACCGAAACAGATGGCGAAGATCTTCTGCAATCCCATCTCCAGGATACCGTACTTCGCTACCATCGACTGCACGTCCACACAGTTAGCCGGCACGAAGTTACGTCTTCTCCTCAGTCCGTTGATGTCATCCCGGAACGCCAACCCAACCTTGCAGATACTCGGGTCCGCAAACAGATCCGCCAACTCCTGCGGCATGCCTACATGCGTCAACCGAAACAGGTAACAGCGTTCGTGACTCGCTACCTGTACCAAGGCGGTAGGGTAGTGGGTTCCGCGTTGAAAACTGGGACGTGCCTCCGTATCGACACCCAACACAGACTGCGTACGCAGATAGGCAACCGCCTCGGCAACCTGCTCCGGCTTGTCCACCACGATCACCTCTCCCTCAAATGCCGCTACAGGCATCACCTGTACCAACTCCTTACTGATATGTGCTGTCTGATAAGGCATGTAAAGCGCGCATTACTGCGATCAGTTTTTGTCCCCAATGTTCCTCGAATGCTTCGCGACAAGCAACCACCGCATCGTTCATGATCGGTTCTTCTCCTGTCTGAAAAGCAGCAGCCAAATCTTTCAACTCCTGATAGATATCGGCCATCCCTTCGGATATATAGGCGGTCTGAACCTCGTCCGTGTAGATCCCCCGATCGACAAACACATCCAGATACGCATCGTCCGAACCCAACAGGTTACGAACACCTACCAAGGCGTAGTTATAGTCCTCTTCCGTCACAAAACGCTGCGGCTCTTCCTCTTCCATCATTCGCTCTGCCGGCTCCAGCAAGCGTGTCCGCAGATAGAGCACCGGCAATATCCGAAGAACCTGCTCCCGCCATTCGTCCCGATCGTACTCACTGCTTTTCTCTACCAACAGGCAGGTCTGAGCTGCGGCGGTCACAAAAGCAATCGTACTGTCCTTATAAATATAATTTTGCATACTATCATTAATAAAAACGCTGCAAAGTTACAATTTTTTTTGCATATGTGCAAATTTTGTAGTATCTTTGCAGCGTTTTTTGACGCAAACAGTTTTAAATACAAAATAAAAATGAAAAAAATCGTTTTATCGGCCTTTATGGCATTGAGCATGGTTGCTGTAGCACAGACAGTAACACCTATTACTTTCGAAGTTGCTGAGTTTAAGAAGGACTCTTTGCGTACCCTCTACATCTCTGAGCCGCCTATGTATCGCGCAGCTTTGGATATGGTAGAGAATGCATTGGACAAGAACATTGAGGACCTCAAGAAGGCAAAAGCAGAACTCAAAGTGGAGCAGACCTTGGCGAAGGAGATGAAGAACTCGCTTGTGCAGGCTACCAAGATGACCGCTTCGATGAAGAAACTCTATTCCAAAGAGGAGGGTGAACTCAAATCGATGCAGAAAGTGATCGAGGGTCAGCAGAAGATGTTGAACAAGCAGAAAGACCTCAATCAGGAGAGTCGTGAAGCGTATATGGCTTTCCTCGAGAACCAGCAGAAGGAACTCGGTTACTCGATTCGCGAAGTAGCAGAGCGTCAACGTGCCGTATCCGAACTGGAGACAACCGTACAAAACAGCCAAACACAACTGCAGACCTACAACCAGCAGATCACCAACAAAGCTGCTGAGTTGGCACGTATCGAGGCGCAAATCAAAGAACTGCTCACCAGCCTCAAAGCAGAGCAGAAAGCAGCCAAGGCACTCCAATAATCCCTAACTCCCTAATTCCCTAATCTCTAATCCCTCATTCGAACATGAAGGTCATCAACCTCTCTGAGCAGAATAGCGTGCTCAACCAGTTTTTGCGTGAAATACGCGACGTGGATATCCAGAAGGATAGCCTTCGTTTTCGCCATAACATCGAGCGTATCGGCGAAGTGATGGCAATCGAACTAAGTAAGACACTCGACTATGAGCACACCGATGTGCAGACGCCGCTGGGCGTGGCGCCGGTGAATACGATCTCCGACAAGCTGGTGTTGGCTACCATTCTGCGTGCCGGACTTCCGCTGCATCAGGGATTCCTCAATATCTTCGATGGCGCAGAGAACGCGTTCCTCAGTGCTTACCGTCGTGTCAATGCAAAAGGGGAATTGGAGATTGTGGCGGAATATATGGCTTCGCCTTCCGTCGAAGGAAAGACGCTTATCGTAGCCGACCCCATGTTAGCTACCGGCATGTCGATGGAAGTGGGTTATCTGGCGCTGCTCCGGCATGGCAAACCCAAACATACGCACTTGTGCTGCACGATTGCAACGCCCAAGTCAATTGAGTACATGCGCAATGCGCTCAACGACAGTCCGGATGTTACCCTCTGGTGTGCAGCGGTCGATCCGATCTTGAACGAGAAGAAATATATCGTTCCGGGACTTGGCGATGCGGGCGATTTGTGTTACGGAATAAAAATACACCTGTCTGATCGCTCCTCTTAAATCTTATATGGTCTATCTACCCGCCGTGCTTGTCACGGCGGGTATTGCTATGCTAAGCCTTACGGAAAGCAGTCACATGCCTTCCGTATCCGTCAATGATAAACTGATACACGGTTTGATGTATGGCGTGTTGGCGGTAACATGGCTTATCCCTCTCTTGCGCACATGCCCGCACGTACGTACCTATTTATACGTGTGCGTAGGGGCTACGATGTATGGAGCACTGATGGAAACCTTGCAGCGTTTCTGCACCCTCACCCGTTCCGGCGAGATGGCGGACCTCCTGGCAGATTTCATCGGCGTTGCCATCGGCATCGGCATCGTAGCGCTGCTAAAATGGCTAAATAGCTCAATGACTAAATAAATGGTACATGGTAAATGACCAAATGGTAAATCCTCTTTATGACATAGCATTGAGTCTGCTCTACCGCACCCGTCTGCGGAAAGGACTTGCCTTGCTGGATCGCTATGGTTCAGCCGAAGAGGCATGGCGTCATATCGATGAACCGGACATGCAGACTAATTGGGATCGGGCGCAACAGGAACTCGAATGGATTCAAGCGCACGGGATACGTGTCTGGTCGCTCTCAGACGAGAACTATCCCTACCGTTTGCGTCAGTGCCCCGACCGACCGATGATCCTCTATTCCAAAGGAAATGTCTTGCCTTCGGACGGACATATCGTCTCTATCGTCGGAACACGTCGGGCAACCGAGCGGGGCAAAGAGTTAACCCAGACGCTGGTCAGAGAGCTGCACGAGAAACTGGAACAGGTCACCATCGTCAGCGGTGGGGCCTACGGCATCGACATCGCAGCCCATCGGGCTGCAATAAAAGCAGGTATCCCGACCATCATCGTGCCTGCCCATGGCTTGGACCGTATATACCCTTATCAGCATCGCCAAGACGCGATAGCGGCACTCGAGCATGGTGGGTTATTGACCGAGTTTCCTTCGGGAACGGAACCCATTGCGCCTTATTTCATTCAGCGTAACCGTATCGTTGCCGGACTTGCCGACGCCGTAGTGGTCGTCGAGTCCAAGGAACGAGGCGGAAGTCTCGTCACGGCGCAGATGGCATGTGACTATGACCGTGAACTGTTCGCTTTTCCGGGTCGGCCTACCGACGAGACAGCACGAGGATGCAATAACCTCATCTGCTCCAATAAAGCCCAACTCATCAACGGCGCCGATGACCTCATCCAAGCCATGCAGTGGGAAACGAGAGCAGACAACCTCAAACCTTCCAACCTTCAAACGACGATGGTTGGCCTTCTGGACGATCTTAGTTCCACCCAACAGGCGATCCTTGCCAAACTGCAGGAAGCTGAAGACGGGCTGCATATCAATCTGCTCGTCATGGAACTGTGCCAACCCTACGAACAAGTGTCTTCGGACCTCGTTATGCTCGAGATTCAGGGCCTCGTTCGCTCCCTTCCGGGTGGAATTTATCGCTTTGTGCGTTAAAAATGCATTTTATTCTTGCATATATGCAAAAATTTTTGTAATTTTGCACGCTGTTTGAAAATCGTAAATCGTAAATCGTCAAATCGTAAATGATTTTATGGAAACATTTTTGAAGTATTTAGGCGTTATTCTCCTCCTCGTAGGCGTATTGTGCATCGTGCTGTATCGCTTTATGCTGCCGCAGAACTGGCTGCTCGTTTGCAGCATGGTATTTGAGATAGGTGGTATCATCGCCTTTATCTTTATTAATAGAGCCCTGAAATAACCTATGGCGGGTCAGAGCGGATTCAATGATGCGGTGAAGTATCATTTGACAGGCATGTACCAGGATTGGTTCCTGGACTATGCTTCGTATGTGATACTCGAGCGGGCTGTGCCGGCTATTGAGGATGGTCTCAAGCCGGTGCAACGTCGTATATTGCATGCCATGAAAACCGTCGATGACGGGAAGTATAACAAAGTGGCAAATATCGTCGGACAGACGATGCAATATCACCCGCATGGTGACGCGTCTATCGGAGATGCACTTGTCCAACTCGGACAGAAAGATCTGCTCATTGACTGCCAGGGAAACTGGGGTAATATCCTTACCGGTGATGGCGCTGCGGCGCCTCGTTATATCGAGGCACGGCTCTCTAAGTTCGCACTCGAAGCGGTCTTCAACCCCAAGACCACCGAGTGGATGAAGTCCTACGATGGTCGTAAGAATGAACCGATCCATCTGCCGGTTAAGTTCCCGCTGCTCTTGGCGCAAGGGGTCGAAGGTATTGCCGTCGGTCTGAACTCCAAGATCCTGCCCCATAACTTCAACGAACTGTGCGACGCCTCTCTGGCGTACCTTCGCAATGAAGAATTTGCCCTCTATCCCGATTTCCCGACAGGAGGCGTCATTGACGTCACCAAATATAATGACGGAGAGCGGGGCGGGTCGGTCAAAATACGTGCGCGTATCCAGAAAGCGGATGACAACAAGACGCTGATCATCACCGAGATACCGTTCGGTACCACAACTTCCAAGATCATCGAGACCATCCTCAAAGCCAACCAGAAAGGCAAGATCAAGATCAAGAAGATCGATGACTTCACAGCCGACACCGCACGTATCGTTGTGCAACTCGCACCGGGTTCGTCGTCCGACAAGGCGATCGATGCCCTCTACGCCTTCACTGACTGCGAAGTCAACATCTCGCCGAACTGCTGCGTCGTCGAAAACCGTAAACCGATCTTCACGACCGTCAGCAATCTGCTCAAACTATCGACCGAGAATACCAAAGCCCTGCTCAAATGGGAACTCGAGATAGAGAAATCCGAACTCGAAGAGAAATACTTCTATACTTCCCTCGAGAAAATCTTCATTGAGAACCGTATCTATAAGCAGGAGGGGTATGAGAACGCTCCGGACAAGGAGAAACTCATCGCCTTTGTCGATGATGCCCTCACGCCCTTCAAACCGCAACTCATTCGCGAAGTGCGTACCGAGGATATCGAGAAACTGTTCGAGATCCGAATGATCCGTATCACTAAGTTCGACTCCAAGAAAGCGGACGAACTGATGAAGGATCTGGAGAAGCAGATCAAAGCCTGCATCAAGAACCTCAACCACCTCACGGACTATACAATCGCGTGGTTCGAGATGCTCAAAAAGAAATACGGCGAAGCCTATCCGCGTCGTACCGAAGTGCGTAACTTCGGCGCGATCAACGTCAAGGCCGTTGTTGAAAACAACGAGAAGCTCTATATCAACCGTGAAGAAGGCTTCGTCGGAACGGGGCTTAAGAAAGACGAGTTCCTCTTCAACTGCTCCGACATCGATGATATCATCGTTTTCCATAAAGACGGTAAATACAAGGTCATGAAGGTAGCAGAGAAACTGTTCGTCGGAACCGACATTCTCTACATCGCCGTCTTCCAGCGTGGCGATGACCGCACGGTCTATAACGTCGTCTATCGGGATGGTAAGAAGGGCATTTATTTCATGAAACGCTTCAACGTCACCGGCGTAGCCAAAGATAAGGAATACGACCTTACCCAAGGTAAACCGGGTTCGAAGATCGTCTATTTCACCGCCAACCCCAACGGCGAAGCCGAAGTCATCAAAGTGACGCTCAAACCTGCGCTACACCTCAAGAAACTCGAGGTATGCAAAGACCTCTCCGAACTGGCGGTCAAGTCCCGTACGGCAAGAGGAAACGTGCTTACGAAATTCGAAGTCAAGTCCATTACCCTCAAGGAGAAGGGCCATTCTACCATCGGCGGACGTAAGGTCTGGTTCGATGCCGATGTGCTGCGTATCAACTACGACGAGCACGGAACCTACCTCGGCGAGTTCTTCGATGAAGAGCGGATTCTTGTCATCAATAACGATGGTACCTATTACACCACTTCCTATGACCTCACTGCGCATTTCGAGGATAACATCCTTCGCATTGAGAAATGGGATCCGGAGAAAGTGTGGTCGCTTATCCAATGGAACGGAGAACTCAAATACTACTATGGCAAACGCTTCAAACTGGACGATGCGAATGCCAAGATCCAATCCATCTTAGGCGAAGACAAAGACTCCCGTATTGCGCTCCTCTCCGATCGGGAAGAAGCCACCTTCCGTGTCCTCTTTGCCGATGAGAACAAAGCGCCGCTCGAGATACGCATGTCCGAGTTCATCGATGAGAAATCCGCCAAGGCGAAAGGCAAACGTGTCACAACCCTTGACGTCGCTTCCTTCGAAGATATCACTCCCGAGCCTGAGGTGTCTCCCGATGAGGATTCCGATCCCTCCGATCCTTCCGATCCCTCCGAATCTTCGGATCCCTCCGAGCCTTCCGATCCTTCCCGGGAAATCGAAGTCGAAGGCGTTAAAATGACGATAGAACCTCCCAAAGACACCCAATTGGATCTCTTTTAAATGACAAATGACCGATAACAAATTACAAATACTGCTAGGTAGCGCTTCTCCTCGACGGAGAGCGCTACTTGCAGGTTTAGACCTGCCGTTTACGGCAATCACCATCGATGCCGACGAGTCGTATCCTGCTGATTTGCAGGCAGGTGACATTCCTTGTTTCATCTCTCGTGCCAAGGCACAAGCCTATGCCCCGAAACTCCAACCGAACCAACTGCTTATCACCGCAGATACCATCGTTTGGTTGGACGGTACGATGCTCGGTAAACCCCATGATGCCGACGAAGCCTGCGCCATGCTCCGTGCCCTCAGCGGCAAAACCCATCAGGTCTATACCGCCGTCACCTTCGCCCATAAGAAAAAAAATCTTCAATCTTCAATCTTCAATCTTCAATTAGAGACGTTAGTCGATTGTACGCATGTGACATTCAAAGTCCTGACCGACTCAGAGATCGACTACTACGTCTCCCGCTACCGTCCTTTCGATAAAGCCGGTGCCTATGGAGTGCAGGAATGGATCGGTTACATCGCTTGCACCGGAATGAACGGTTCTTATTTCAACGTCATGGGCTTCCCCGTCCATCTCGTCTATCAGTATCTCAAGGACCATTTCGAGTTTTAAAAATATGCACTGAGAAAAGTGAGATTTCTCAGAATTCTCACAATTCTCCTGCAATTTTGCATGCAAAATAAAAATATCTGCAAAATAATTTGCAAATATCAAAGATATTTAGTACCTTTGCACCCGAAATTGAATTTTTTCGCCTGTTTGCTGATGACCGTCCTCAGCATCGGATGAAGAGGGTTTAATGAATTCATAAGAATACACTTAGTGTGCTGATTGCAGATGACGGAATCGGAGTGCGTGCATCTCTGGCAAAAAATGAGAAATACCGCACTATATCAGAAGAAGAGGCGTTGAGGCGTTGCATTGAGGATAAGGTAACAGATGGCGAAGGGATGGGATTTGGCTTGTATGCGACTTCACTTCTTGACCAAAAAGTGGGATTAAGATTTGAGATACGTTCAGGCGACCACACAATGCAAGTAACGAATGGCGCTATCTCAACTCAACAAAGTGAATTTTGGCAAGGTACAATTGTATATTTGCAACTACAGACCGACAAAGAGATAGATCCGCAAGAAGTGGTTGCTTATCGTACGGATGTAACGGATGAATTTGATACATTATTTTTAAATGACAATGAATTAGAGCAGTTATGGTAACATTTGCTTTTAGAGAATATGGAGAAAATTTGGGCACTCGTCAATTAGGAGCTGTCGCACGAGAGAGGTTGTTGCAACTCTTGCAGCAAGATGAACGTGTGGTTTTGGATTTTACGGGAGTGAATGTAGTGAGCAATTCTTTTGCCGACGAGTGTATTGCTAAGGTGTTATTGGAAATGCCTCTTGAGGAATTGAAACGCCGTACTACTTTTCGTGGACTAAATCCTATGGCTTCGGCATGTGTGCTTGCCGCTCTTAAGCGTCGCCATTTGGCAGTAGCATGATTAAGCAATCAAAATAACAATCAATATTAATTAACTTTTTTGTTTAACCCAAAAATCTCAAGCATTATGCCACAGTTATTTACCGTTTTTGGCTTTCGCTTTATGTTCTACTCGAATGACCATGAGCCGATTCATGTGCATGTGGTAAAAGCCGGAACCGAAGCGCGCTTTCAGGTAGAACCGGAAGTGACACTATTGGACAATAAGGGGTTGAAACCGGCAGAACTGAAATTGGCAGAGTCGTTGGTAGAGGAAAACAAGGAAATGATTGTTGCACGTTGGAAAGAGTATTTTAATAAATGATAGATGTTCAGAAAATATGGCTAACTCCTACGGAGGTATGGATTCAGACATCGGATGGAAAGAAGGCTTGCGAGCATTTTGCGGACTATAAAGGTTTGCGTAATGCCACATTGCAGGAGCGCGAGAACTATACGCTCTCGCCTTATGGTATCCACTGGGAGCAGTTGGATGAAGATCTATGCTATGAAGGATTCTTTGCAGGAAAATAAACAAACAAAACCAATTATAATTAACTTTTTTATTAACCAAAAAATCTCAAGCATTATGAGAAAAATTAAACTATTTTTCGCCTGCTTGCTGATGGCCGTCCTCAGCATCGGGCAAATGTGGGCTGAGAAGTCAACGTTGACGTTCACTGCTGCATGTGGCGGATCTGGTACAGCAGACGATGGCGCTGCATGGACTGTAACTTCTGATGCCGCAGAGTCAACATTTGATAGCTCTAGAGGAGTTCATTATGGTACGAACAAGAAATCTGTAAGTTACATCCAACTAAATACAGATGACATTGAGGGTACTATCACTAAGATTGAAGTAGAAGCAGCTGGCGGTAATACGCCGTCTCTTTCTGTGACTATTGGCGGCAACATCTTTGGTGTAACGGCTACTGGAGTAACGAACTCAAATGTCAAATACACTTTTGAACCAACAGCAGAACAAATTGCTGCAGCAACAGATTTTTCCGGTGCTATTATTATCCGTCTCGCTAAAGCGAGCAAACAAAATGGCGCTCTTTATGTTAAATCTGTAGCAGTAACTTACTCTGATGGCGGTGGCACACAAGAAAAAACTCTTACCTCTGTTTCTGTTTCCGGAACCCCGGATAAGACAGAATATTTTGCCGGACAAAAATTTGACCCGAAAGGTTTGACGGTAACCGGTCACTATTCTGATGACACAAATGCAGAAATCACTACAGGTATTACTTGGTCGTATAATCCCGCACAAGAGCTTGCAAAGAATCAAACTTCCATCAAAGTTAAAGCTACAGTAAGCGATATTACGAGTGAAGATTGGTTTACGGTAAGTGACTTGACCGTTGCTGCGGGTCCGGACGTATTCATAGATCTTGTGGATGCAGGATGGGGTTTTCCTACAGAATACGTAGTTAATGAAACATCATATACAAATGATGACATTACTATTAAACTTGCGGGTTCTACCGGTAATGGATTCAAGGTATTTCCTAATTCTAATATCATCCTTGGTAAAGAAGGTGCTTATTTGGAATTGCCTGCTTTTGAATCTCCAATTGAAAGAATTGTAGTTGCAGGTAATAGCACTGGTTCGGGAAAAGTAACATGGAATATCTTCAAGGGTAACGCTGCTGTAAGTACAGCTGTTACCGGATGTAAAGAAGATGCTTATACATTCAACATTGATCCGTTGGAGGCAAATGTAGTATATCGTGTAAAAGTAACGAATGGAAACAATCTCCAAATCAAGAATATCCAAATATTCTTTGGAGAAGTTCCGGCTGTTACAAAACCGAGTATTTCCGGTGAAACTCCTTTCTTGAATTCTACGAATGTATCTATTTCTATTCCTGAAGGTACAACGGTATATTATACTACCGATGGTTCCGATCCTACTAAAACAGCAGGTACACAGTATTCGGCTGCATTTGATTTGAATAATAGCGCTACAGTAAAAGCAATTGCTACAGATGGCGTAAATTGGAGTGAGGTGGCTGAGAAGGCTTTCACCAAAGCAACTATCATGACCGTTGCTCAGGCTCGTGCTGCTATTGAGGCTAATCCTTCGGGAATTGCTAATCAATATGTAGCCGGTACCATCAGCAAAATTGATTCTTATAACAGCACGTATAAATCAATTACCTATTGGATTTCGGATGATGGTACTACAACTAATCAATTGCAAGTCTATAGCGGTTTAGCGGGTGTGGTAAAAGATCATTTTGAGTCGAAAGATGATCTTAATGTAGGCGATGATGTTACTGTGAAAGGTACTCTTAAACTACATAATAACTCAGTTTATGAGTTTGACTACAATAACACAATCGTTATTTACAAAACAACCGCACAACTCGCTTGGAGCGCAAGTTCATACAATGCTTCTCTCGAAGGTGAAAATACCTTCCCGACGCTGACCAATACGAATGATGTAACGGTTACTTATAGCAGTAGTGATCCGGAAAAAGCAGAGATTAATGAAACAACCGGTGCTATCACGCTTAAAGCAGTTGGAACAGTAACTATCACTGCTACTTTCGCAGGGAATGAGACCTATAAAGCAAATGCTGTTTCGTACGAAATGTCCATCGCTTCTTCGTTAGTAACATTGACTTATAATGTAGATGGCGGTGAGGCTATTGATCCAGTTAATGTAAGTGCTCTGCCGAATCCGCTGCCGACAACCACAAAGGCTGGTAAGAATTTCGGTGGCTGGTTCACAGATCCTGAGAAGGAAGTTGCTGCTGTTCCGGGTGCAGCTATCTCTGAGAACACTACGCTCTATGCTAAATGGCTTGATCCGTACACCGTAGCTGAGGCTAAAACTGTTATTGATGCGAATCCTGATGGTATCGCTAATCTGTATGTAGCCGGTATCATCAGTCAGATTGATTCTTATAGTAAAACGTACCATTCTATTACCTATTGGATTTCTGCGGATGGTACAACAACCAATCAATTGCAAGTATATGGCGGTTTGATTGGTAATGCTGCAACGGCACTGGAGAAAGAACAATTCACTGCGGAGACGGATTTGGAACTTGGTGACGAAGTAGTTGTAACCGGTACGCTCAAGCTGCATAACAGTACTATTTACGAATTCGACAAGAACAACAGCATTTATACATTCAGCCGCAAAGCAAGTGCAGGTCTTGAATACGCAGAAACAGCTATTCAGAAAACTGTTGGTGATGATCTGTTCACTAATCCGCTGACCAATCCGAATAGCGTGACTGTAACTTATAGCAGTAGCGATGAAGATGTTGCTGTAGTAGATGAAACTACTGGTGAAGTTTTAGTTGGCGAAGAAGGAACCGCAACGATTACGGCTGCTTTTGCCGGCAATGCGACTTACAAAGCCGCTGAGGTTTCGTACACTCTGACTGTTAGTGCAACGGTTGATAATCGCAAGGTGGCTAATAGCCCGGCTGAGTTTACTTCTGTTAGTGGTGATATGTCTCCGGATGACATTGCGTATGCATCGTATAAGGGTGGTGCAGGAAACGATCCGTTTATTACATCTGGCAAGGCAATCCGTTTGTATCAGATTAGTGGAACGAACGACTTTGGTGGTTTCATTACGTTGACTGCTAAAGCAGGATGTACAATTGATGAAGTACAGATTACGACTACATCTTCATATTCAACAACGGTTGCATATAGCAAAGATGGTAACGAAAATCTGTTGAAATCAGAGAGTGTATCTGCATCTGGTTCTTATACTACTGGTACTGGTTTGAATGTGTCGAGTGTCAACATTCTGAACTTAGGTACTGGAAGTAGTGGTCGTTTAGAAATCGCTTCTATCAAGGTTTACTACACAGGAGAACCTGCTGCTATAGACCATTATGAATTAGGTGGTACATATCAAACGGCATTTATGCAGGGCGATGAATTCAACCATACTGGTTTGATTGTTTACGCTGCATATGATGCTATCGGCGAGAATAAGGTGGACATCACTGCTTCTTGTACATTCTCCGATCCGGATATGAGTACCACAGGTGATAAGACGATTGAGATTACCTACAATGAGGTTGTTGTTACATCGTATACAATCAACGTCGCTGCTGATTCTCGTAAGGTGGCGAATAGTCCTGCAACGTTCACTGCTGTTAGTGGAGATTTGACTCCGGCAGATATTATGTTTGAATCGTATAAGGGTGGCGCAGGAAATGATCCTTATTTAGCTACTGGTGGTATCCGCCTGTATCAGATTAGTGGAACGAACGACTTTGGTGGTTTCATCACTTTGAAGGCAAAGAAAGGATGCACCATTGATCAAGTTAAGATAACCACTTCTGCAGAGTATGCAACCACCGTTGCGTACAGCGTAGATGGAAATGAGAATCTGTTAGGTTCTACTAGTGTTGAGAAATCTGGCTCATACACGACACCTGCGGGTTTGAATAAAGAAAGTGTTAACATCCTCAACTTGGGTACCGGTAGTAGCGGTCGTCTGGAGATTGCTTCTATCAAGGTTTGGTACACTGGTGACGCTCTTGCAGTAGACCACTACATCTTGGGTGGTACCTATGAGACGGTATTCGAGCAATTTGGTACGTTTAGTTACGAAGGTTTGACCGTTACCGCAGCTTATGATGCTGAAGAAACTATTACTGAGACCATTACAGGCTTTACGGTTGAGGCTGATTTGAACACAGCTGGTGCAGCAAAGGCAAATGTTATGCTCAATAGCGTTAAGATTGCAGAGTACGACATCACCGTTACTGCTTCCACAAAAGAAGATCCGGCATTGGCTTACGATCCGACTTCGGTAATTCTTACGAAGGGTGACGCTTTGAGCGCACCGACATTCAGCAACACGTATGGCGTAGCCGTTTCTTATGAATCGGATAACGAGGCAGTAGCTACTGTAGATGCAGAAGGTAATATCGCTCTTGCAGGTGGTGTTGGTACAGCTGTTATCACAGCATCGTTCGCAGGAAATGAAGATTATATTGAAAGCGAAGCTACATTCACCATTACGGTTAATGCTCCTGCAGAGGACTTGAACGGTACATGGGTAGTTGCAACTTCGATTGCGGCAGGTGATCGCATTATCATCGCTGATGTTGCTGCCGCAGGTGTAGTTTACACGATGGGCGAGCAGGCTAATAACGGAACTGGCAACAACCGTGTTGCAGTAGAAAGTGCTGTTGATGAGTATGGAGTCCTGACTCCGGCAGCAGGAACAAAGACATTCTTGGTTGTAGATGTCGAGAATGGCGAATTTGCACTCCAGGCATTGAACGGCAACTATTTGTATGCAGCTTCTGGTAGTAGCAATCATTTGAAAGAGACAAGCGATATTACTAATGTCAATGCTAAATGGACAATTACCATTGAAAATGGCATTGCTACAATTAAAGCTCTGCATGAAGGCCATACTTCTCGCAACTGGATGCGTAAGAATGAATCAAGTGCTATCTTCTCTTGCTATGGAAGTGGTCAAAATGACATCGTTATTTACAAACTCGGTACTCCGGACTACGGTTCTTACCAACGTAACGTAACGAGCGGCAACTATGGAACAATCTGCTTGCCGCAGGCTGGTACGATTGAGGGCGCAACGCTGTTTGAGATCGGTTCTTATGAGAACAATATTATCTATGTTGATGAGGTTATCGGTAGTGTAATGGAAGCTGGTAAACCGTATATCTTCCAAGCTACCGCAGACCAACTGAACGTAACCTACACATCCGGTGCGCAAGTAGCAGCAAGTGATGCTAACGGTCTCCACGGATTCTATAATCTGTCGAATATGGCTACTGATGAAGCTGACAAACTTGATTTGGACAAGGATCAAGGCAATTACATCCTCTATAACAACAAATACTGGTTGGTAAGCGGACGCGCTGCATACATCAACAACTTCCGTGCGTACATCAAGATCGGTGAGATTGAAAATACTCCTGCTCCGGAACCGACTCCGGGTCAAGCTCCCCGTCGTCGCGTAGCAATGACTGTTCATAGTGAGCAGACAGCAACCGGCATCAATGAGTTGAACGCAGCTGAGGCTCCGGTTAAGATGATCATCGACGGTCAGCTCTACATCCTCCGTGGTGAGAAGATGTACAATATAAACGGACAAATCGTTAAATAATGATTGAAATTATGAAAAAGAATTATATGCAACCCTGTGTTGAAGCAGCACAATTGCAACTGAACTCGATGGTATTAGCCGGAAGTCCGGCAGCTGGAATCTCCGGCGGTGGTAATACCGGTGGTATTGGTGGCGGTAATGATCCTATCCCCGGCGATTGATGACCGTCAGACATTCGCCCTTTATGGCGACAAAATACAACAACCCTGCCAAATCGGTGGGGTTGTTGTAGATTTATTTGCATAATTCAAAAAAAAGTTGTACCTTTGCAGCGAAATTCGAAACAATATGGCTAAATACATTATCATGGCAGAGGATGGTGAACGCGTTTTGCTGGACAAGGCGCGGGAACAACTGGGCTTGGATCTGAGTGACGCAACCCTCCTATATACGGGCGTGGGCGCGATAAATATTATAAGGAGTTTGCAGAATCTTGATAGAGATGCAGAATTATATAATATCGGCTATGCCGGTAGTGCGAACTTTGATCTCGGTACATGGGTGGAAGTAACCGAAGTGCGCCTCAACCATCCCAATGTGACGTACAAGGAACCCGAGTTGAAAATCTCAAATTTCAAATCTCAAATCTCAAATTGCCGTCAGGCCATCTGCTATTCCAATACCGATTTCGTACTGGCGTCGGATTATAAAGATTGCGTCTTTGATATGGAATTGGCATATATTGCTGCTTTGGGTTTCAAGAATCTGCACTCGCTCAAATATGTAAGCGATAATCTATCGCTACACGCCTACCATGATTTAACCCACGGAGTAGAATGACCACCATCTATCTAAAACCGCATAAAGAGGAGTCCCTCAGACGCTTTCACCCTTGGGTGTTTAGCGGAGCGATTGCACGTGTTGTATTGGACGCAAAGCACAAAGGCGACGCCCCCGAAGAAGGCGAACTCGTTTGTGTGCATTCGGCAGCGAACGAGGTCCTCGGTGTCGGTCATTGGCAAGTAGGTAGCATCGCCGTACGAATCTTGGCGTTCGGCGTGGAAGAGTTACCGAAGGATTTTTGGGCAGAACGTATCCGTGCCGCGTACCAAGTGAGGGAGGCGATAGGGTTGGTAAGGATTCAGAATAACACCTTCCGCCTTATTCACGGCGAAGGCGATTTCCTTCCCGGACTCATCGTCGATGTCTATGCCGATACGGCGGTGGTACAAGCCCATTCGGTAGGTATACATGTCTGCCGGAACGAGATAGCCGAGGCGCTTATAGCCGAAGTGCCGCAAGTGAAGAACGTCTATTATAAGTCCGATGACACCCTGCCTTTCAAAGCCCCCATCGAAGGCGAAAAGGTCGGCTGGCTCAAACGACATCAAACAATTTCAAACGATGTCAAACAATCTCAAACAGCCGAAGAATACTGGTCCATCGAAAACGGTCTTTCCTTCCGCATCGATTGGTTGAGAGGACAGAAGACGGGTTTCTTTGTGGATCAACGGGAGAACAGGGCGCTCGTAGAACGCTATGCGAAGGACAAAGACGTGCTGAATATGTTCTGCTATACCGGCGGGTTCTCCTTATATGCCCTGCGAGGCGGTGCGAAGAGCGTGGACTCGGTCGATGTAAGCCAGAAAGCAATCGATCTGGTAAACATTAACGTGGCGCGTAATTTTCCCGATGCCACGAACCATAGAGCCGTTGCTGCAGACGCGTTTGAGTATCTGAGCCAACAGAAAGCGGAAGGCAAGACTTATGATCTCATTATCTTGGATCCTCCGGCTTTTGCCAAACATCGAGACGCGGTAAAGAATGCCTTACGTGGCTATCAACGCATCAATGCGAAGGCGATAGAGATGATTCGCACAGGAGGACTGCTATTTACCTTCTCTTGCTCACAGGCTGTGGATAAAGAGGCCTTCCGTCTGGCGGTGTTCAGTGCGGCCGCACAGGTAGGGCGCAAAGTAAGGATCTTGCATCAGTTGCATCAACCGCAAGACCACCCCATAAACATCTATCACCCCGAAGGGGAATACCTGAAAGGTTTAGTTCTCTATGTGGAATAACAACCTCAAACGACATCAAACGACATCAAACAACCTCAAACGACATCAAACAACATCAAACGACATCAAACAATTTCAAATATGCAATTAGTTTGTTTTGACACAGAGACAACGGGATTGGATGTGCAGAAAGAGCACATTATCCAATTATCGTTGGTGAAATTTGAAACAGAAACGTGGTCGGTTTTGGACAAGCGTGATTGGTATATCTTGCCCGAAGGGGAGTTTGAGATCCCTGCGGAAGCGGAGGCTGTGCATCATATCAGTAAGACGTTCTTGCTGGAGAACGGTGTGTCTCTGCGTAGTATATACAACGAATTACTCGCTTTTACGAACGGTTGTGACATGCTTAGTTACAACGGAAACGGTTACGACGCACCTATCTTGCATTATAATTTGAAGCGTCTGGGCTTGACGTTCGATTTTGAACATCGCACCTGGTACGACGCTTTGCTGCTGGAGCGTATCCATACCGCCGGTAAGGTGGATGAGAACGGGGAACGTTTGCATAATAACCTGACCAGTGCCTACACCCGTTATTATGGTCATCCCTTTGAAGGAGCCCATAACTCTCTGGACGACGTGATGGCTACTATCGAGGTGTTCAAAGCGCAAGTGCGTGAGCACGGTTGGGAATGGACGCAACGCGATGAGTTTGATTTCATCTGTTTTGACCGTTGGTTAGTCAAAAAAGGCGGGTATTATTACTTGACGCAAGGAGCGCATAAGAATGAGTCCATTGATTCCATGGTTCGTATTGACCGCAGTTATCTGGAATGGATCGTGGATAAATGTCAATGGACCGATGACCAGACACGGGAGATCATCAACCCCTATATCGGTCGTTATACCTCCCCCTTCTCTCCTGCAGCGACGCTCAACCCTTCAAGAGGTAAGAAACGCAGTAAAGGAATTATTACAGACGCCGACTTGTGCTTGTTCTGATATGAAAAGATACTTTGTGTTATTCTGCTGCATGGTGGTTGGCGTTTTTGCCTTCGCCGATCAGGTGCTAACCGGTACTGCGCTTAGCGGCAACGGTTGGCGGGGTCTGGACCTCGGGCAACGCTATGTCATCACGCAGGTAGGATGGACGCCTACCAGTACGACTACAGCGGAATTGGGCTTGTTTGAAGGCGCCAATAGTCCGGATTTCATGGACGCTATCCCCTTATACATGCACGACGGGTTGTCACAGGCGAATCAGATGAACTATGTCTCGGTGGATTGTTCCCGGGGATTCCGCTATGTGCGTTACCGCAAGTCGGATAACAAAGGCGACTATAAAATCTCGGCACTGGAGTTCAGAGGCAACCTCGGTGCAGGCAATGATCAACATCTGGTTCAGTTAACCAACCTCCCGACGGTGGTCATTCATACCAAGGATAACGTCGCACCTTACGACAAAGAGCACGAGATCACGTGTCTGGTGACCATCATCTCCAATAACGGAACAGCCGTTCTGACGGATACGGCTACGATTCGGGAACGCGGAAACGCTTCGCGTACCTTTCCCAAGAAACCCTACCGAATCAAGTTCGCCAACAAACATAAGGTCTTAGGTTCAAAGGCAAGTGCCAAGAAATGGACTTTGATCAATAACTACGGCGATAAGACCTTGATGCGTAATCAGTTGGCGTTCGAGTTAAGTCGCCGTTTCGGGATGCCTTATACGCCTTTCTGCGCCTATGTGGACGTGATCCTCAACGGCGATTATAAAGGTTGTTATCAACTCTGCGACCAGATTGAGGTGCGTAAGAATCGGGTGGATATCACCGAGATGACGACGAGCGATATCAGCGGAGAAGCCTTAACAGGCGGTTATCTGATAGAGGCAGATGCCTATGCCGGGGATGAACCTGTGCAGGGGATGTTCTGGTCAGATAGAGGAACCGGTGTCACCATCAAGTCTCCGGACGAAGATGAGATTACTCCGGAGCAGAAAGAATATATCCGTTCGCACTATAACAAGATGGAGAATAACTGGCGGACCTATCTGGATCTGAATACCTTCCTTCGGCATTTCTTAGTAGGCGAGATGAGCGGCAATACGGATACCTATTGGAGTATGTACTTGTATAAACACCGTTCGAACGATACGCTGTATGTCGGTCCGTGTTGGGATTTTGACTTGGCGTTTGAGAATGATAACCGCACCTATCCGATTAGTCATCTCAACGATTATATCTACCGTACTAACGGCAGTACGACAGGCTATCTGCGAACCTTGGTGGATCAGATCGTAGTACAAGATGCAGCGTCCAAACAGAAGTTAGCGGAGATCTGGGCGAAGGCACGCCGTGCCGGTTTTACGGAGGAGTCTTTCATTGCGTATATAGATGAGCAGGCAGCGCTGTTGGAACAGTCGCAACGTCTCAACTTTATGCGCTGGCAGAACTTGTTGAATTCGTATGTTCACCAGAATCCGAAAACATATGGTTCCTATGCAGGAGAAGTGGAGAATGTGCGCAATTATATCAACTATCGAATCCCCTGGATGGATAACAAACTTGGCTTCGATCGCAATACCTTAAATAAAGAAGGTTTGGAGAATGAACAAGCTCCGGTAGAATGCATCAAAATTGTTCAAGACGGACAATTGTTTATCCTGCGAAACGGGCATAAATATACCGTTTCAGGTGCGTTAATTGAATAAAAATGCAAATTTTAACACTTTTTTGGTGGAAAAATTTGTGTATATCAATTTTTTGTAGTACCTTTGCACCCGCTTTTGACAAACGGCCGGTTGGATGAGCGACTTAGTCAGCGGTCTGCAAAACCGTTTAGAGCGGTTTGACTCCGCTACCGGCCTCTGAAGACAGTCACTCCAAAACAAGTGACTGTCTTATTTTAGATTTAAGATTTAAAATTTAAGATTTTGGATTCGGTCATAAAAGACATAACAGAACAGGAGTACAAGTACGGCTTCACCACGGACGTGGAGACGGAAATTGTACCGGCAGGACTGAACGAGGATATCGTTCGGTTGATTTCGGCGAAGAAAAACGAACCGGAATGGTTGCTGGAGTTCCGCTTGAAAGCTTTCCGTAAATGGCAAACCATGCCGCTTCCTACTTGGGCACACTTAGACATCCCAGAGATTGATTTCCAAGCGATATCGTACTATGCTGCGCCAAAGACCAAATCACAAATGTCAAATGACAAATCACAAATGTCGAATGACATTGATCCCGAGATCATGAAGACCTTCGATAAACTCGGTATTCCTTTGGAGGAACGGGCAGCGTTGGCAGGAAACATGGCAGTAGATGCGGTCATGGATTCGGTATCCGTGAAGACGACCTTCCGTGAGACCTTGGCGGAGAAGGGCATCATCTTCTGTTCGATTTCCGAAGCGGTACGCGAATATCCGGATTTGGTTCAAAAATACCTCGGCAGTGTCGTCCCTCCGACCGATAATTTCTATGCAGCGTTGAACTCGGCGGTGTTCTCGGATGGTTCTTTTGTCTATGTTCCGAAAGGCGTTCGGTGTCCGATGGAACTCAGTACCTATTTCCGTATCAATGCCGGTAATACGGGGCAGTTTGAACGGACATTACTGATTGCCGATGAAGGAGCATATCTGTCTTATTTAGAGGGATGTACGGCGCCGATGAGGGATGAGAACCAGTTGCATGCAGCAATCGTCGAAATAATAGTGCATAAGGATGCGGAAGTGAAGTATTCGACTGTCCAGAACTGGTATCCGGGTGACAAGAACGGTAAAGGCGGTATCTATAATTTTGTGACCAAACGCGGTATCACGCACGAGAACGCACGGCTCAGTTGGACGCAAGTGGAGACGGGTAGTGCCATCACATGGAAATACCCAAGTTGTATTCTGCGAGGAGATAACTCCAGTGCTGAGTTCTATTCGGTTGCGGTAACCAATAACTACCAACAAGCCGATACAGGAACCAAGATGATTCATATCGGTAAGAATACGCGCTCACGCATCGTATCGAAAGGTATCTCTGCCGGACATAGTCAGAATGCGTATCGAGGTCTGGTGAAGATGGGCGCGAAGGCGGAGAATGCACGCAATTACAGTCAGTGTGACAGTCTGTTGTTGGGCGACAAATGCGGTGCGCACACCTTCCCGGATATGATCATCATGAATCCGACGGCGACGGTAGAGCACGAAGCAACAACCAGTAAGATCAACGAAGATCAACTCTTTTATTGCCAGCAACGCGGTATCGGTTTGGAGGATGCGGTAGGGCTGATCGTGAACGGTTACGCCAAGGAGGTGATGGACAAACTACCGATGGAGTTTGCCGTGGAGGCACAGAAACTGCTGCAAGTGTCGCTGGAGGGTAGTGTGGGATAAAGGAATGCGTCCTTATTGACTCTGTATTAACCCCTATTTAACCCCGATCCGATTCTCTCTCGATTGTGTCTCGCCAGTCTGATTTGCTCTATAGATCTATATGCTCTGCCTGAATTGCGGCACTCAGAAAATGGGATGCGGATTGTGAAAAGCGGTCCGCATTTTCTGTGGTCAGATATTGGCAGGAGGCACCCAATGAGAGTTGGTCACGGTACTCGGGATGACGCGAGAGATAGTCTTTTAGACTATGAGCGACCAAATCGCCTTGCGCGATGGTCTGAATATTCGGAGTATTCGGAATAATCGGATTATTCTGAAGCCACGCATCGATTTTTGCTTGAAGTAGCGGATAATGCGTGCAACCTAAAACCAGCGTGTCTATTTGAGGATCTTTAGATAGGATCGCACGGAGATACTCATCGACAAAAAAGTCTGCGCCCTCATTGGTAAATTCTCCGCTTTCGATAAGTGGAACCCACATCGGACAGGCTTGCTGCGAGATAGTCAGATTAGGAGCAATCTTTTCCAATTCGAGGACGTAAGACTCGGAGCTGACGGTGGCAGGCGTACCTAATATACCAACGTGTTTCGATTTGGTAATGGCAGGTACGGCTTCTACCGTCGGCCGAATCACACCCAATACATTTACCATTTTGTCATTTACCATTTGTTCATTTATTCGTGGTAAATCGCGTTGCTGGATTGTTCGAAGGGCTTTAGCACTTGCGGTGTTGCAGGCGAGAATGATTAAGGCACAGTTTTTGTTAATGAGGTATTGAACCGCTTGCAGTGTATAGCGATAGATGACATCGAACGAGTGCGTGCCATAGGGCGCACGTGCGTTGTCTCCAAGGTAGAGATAGTCGTACCCGGGTAGTTCGCGACGGATAGCATCCAAGATGGTTAAACCGCCGTATCCGCTATCAAAAATACCTATTTTTGCCATAATCGGCTGCAAAATTACTACTTTTTTATCAAATATGCAAAAAAAACTTGCGTATATCAACTTTTTTTTGTAATTTTGCACGCTTAAATGTAAACATTTAATTGAAAAGGCAAAAATAATTAAAAAATATACGTATATGAAATTTACTATTTCGAGTTCAAAACTCTTTTCTCAATTACAGGCAGTAAGCCGCGTGATTAACAGTAAAAATGCGTTACCTATCTTGGATGACGTTCTGTTTGATTTGGCAGGTAATGAGTTGAAGTTAACCGCTTCGGACGGAGAGACGACAATCCGTACGTCGGTTGAAGTGGAGGCTGTTGAGGGTCAAGGTAAAGTAGCTTCGGCTGCTAAGTTGTTGCTGGAGACCCTCAAGGAGTTCAGTGAGCAACCGCTGGTATTCACCATTGACGAGAATAACTTCGCAGTGAACATGGTTAGCCAGAACGGTACGTACTCCTTCGTGGGTGTGAACGGTAATGAGTATCCTCAGATGCCGGAGGCAGAGGCTGACGCACGTGAGTTGGTTTTGCCGGCTAAGGTACTGCAGAATGCCATCGAGAAGACCATCTTCTGCACCGCAGACGATGACTTGCGTCCGGTGATGAACGGTGTCTTCTTTGATATCGCTGCCGATAAGGTAACGATGGTAGCCACCGATGCACACCGTCTGGTTCGTTACTCGAACACCGGTGTACAGGCAGGTGTTCAGGCAAGTTTCATTCTGCCGAAGAAACCGGCAGGTCTGTTGAAGAACCTGTTGGCGAAGGCTGAGGAAGAGGTGAAAGTGACCTTTGGTGCCAAGAACGCTCGTTTTGAGTTTGGCAGCACAATCATCGTTTGCCGTCAGATCGAGGGCCGTTTCCCGAACTACAATGCCGTTATTCCGCAGGGTAACCAGAATATCGTGACCGTGGATCGTCAGACTATCATCAACGCTTGTAAGCGTGTGGCTGTGTTTGCAAACAACGGTACGGCTCAACTGCGTCTGGCTTTGAGTGAGAACCAGATCAAGATCAGCGCACAGGATATCGATTTCTCGACGAGTGCAGAGGAGACCATCAGCTGCAGTTATAACGGTACACCGATGGCTATCGGTTTCAAGGCTCCGTTCCTGATTGACCTGCTCAGCTCGATTGAGAGTGACGATGTACAACTCAAGTTGGCAGACCCTGCTCGTGCAGGTCTGATTCTGCCGGCGGAGAACGAGGAGAATGAAGATGTCCTCATGTTGTTAATGCCGATGCTGCTGAACGATTAACGATTAGCGAATATCGATTAACGGTATGAACTATCGTTCATTGACAGCGCAGGAGATTGCGCAATTGGAAGCGCAGGGATGTTCGGCTAAGAACTGGGCAGATGTGGAGGTAGCGGAGGCGTTTGATGCCCGCTACGTCCGCAATACCTCTTTCTCCGGACATAACAAGTTAGGCGTTTTCCATCGTGAGATCACGTTGCCGGGTGGGTTGAGTGTCCATTCGGGTATCTATAATGCGACCTTGCACAACTGCGAAGTGGGGGACGATGCACATCTGTATAACATTCATAACTACATTGCCAATTATCATATCGGCGCGAACACCTGTATCGAGAACGTGAACGCTATTCTGGTGGATGGTAAGAGCACGTTTGGAAACGGTGTGCGTGTTCCGGTGATGAATGAGGGGGGTGGCCGTGAGATCCCTATCTTTAATGAGTTGAGTGCGAGTCTGGCATATATCCTGACGCTCTATCGTCACCGTCCGGAAATGATTCGTGCGGTGGAGCGTCTGGTGGACGCCTATGCGGAGGAGCAGGCGTCAGACCACGGTTATATAGGCGACCATGTGCGTATCCTTAACTGCGGAAGCATCAAGAATGTGCGGGTGGGGGACTATGCAGAGTTGGTAGGTGTAAGCCGTTTGAAGAATGGAACGATTAACTCGAATGAGTCAGCTCCGGTGCGTCTGGGTAGCGGTGTGAAGTGTGCTGATTTTATCATCGCTTCGGGCGTAGAGATCGGTGACTCAACACTGGTGGATAAGTGTTTCGTGGGACAGGGATGTATCTTCGACAAGCACTATTCGGCTGGCGAGAGTCTGTTTTTCTCCAACTGCCAAGGCATGCACGGTGAGGCTTGTGCTATCTTCGCCGGACCTTACACGGTCACCCACCACAAGAGTACGTTGCTGATAGCCGGTATGTTCTCCTTCCTGAACGCCGGTTCGGGTAGTAACCAGAGTAACCATATGTACAAACTCGGTCCGATCCATCAAGGTATCGCAGAACGCGGTGCGAAGACGACAAGTGACAGTTATCTGTTGTGGCCGAGTAAGATAGGTGCGTTCAGTCTGGTGATGGGGCGTCATACCCACCATGCGGACACGAGCGACCTGCCGTTCTCCTATCTGATCGAGAATCAAGCAGATAGTTTTCTTGTACCGGGTGCCAATTTGCGTACGGTAGGTACAATCCGTGACGCCCAGAAATGGCCGAAACGTGATAACCGAAAGGATCCCAATAAGTTGGATCAGATCAATTTTAACTTATTGAGTCCTTACACAGTGCAGAAGATGTGGCGTGGTCGCGAAGTGCTGAATGAGTTACAGGCGCTGAGCGGAGAGAATACCGAAGTGTACGGTTATAAGAACTGCAAGATCCGTAACAGCTCATTGAAACATGGTCGTGACTTATATACGATCGGTATTCAGAAGTTCTTGGGAAACAGTCTGATCAGTCGTTTGGAGAAAAGCGAATGGCACAGTTTGGAGGATATCCATGCCGTCTTGCGTCCGGATAGCGAAATAGGATTAGGCGATTGGGTCGATATGGCAGGACTGATTGCACCGCGTAGCGAGGTGACACGTCTGTTGGATGATATTGAAGCCGACAAGTTGAGTCTCGCTGCTATTCGTCAACGTCTGGAGAAGATGCATGCGGACTATTACTCGTACGAATGGACTTGGGCTTGCGAGAAATTAGAGCAGGTATGGGGTTGTAAGGTGTCGGAAGTGACTCTGGTTCAATTGCGCAAGACCATTCAAGAATGGCGCGAAGCGGTGGTTCGTTTGGATCAGATGGTCTATGACGATGCCCGCAAAGAATTCGATTTGAATAGTCAGACCGGCTTTGGTGTGGACGGAGATCGTGAACAAGCGGAGGCGGATTTCGAAGAGGTGCGTGGCTCGTTTGAGTCCAACTCGTTCGTCAAGGCGGTGCTCGAACATATTGAAACAAAGACTAAGTTAGGAAACGGCATGCTCGCCAAACTGGCGGAAGTGAATGAGTGAAGCAAAAGTAACGATATTAGGATGCGGTAGTGCAAAGCCGACGAAGACGACTTCGCCTTCGGCGCAGTTGGTGGACTTATGCGATAAGACCTTTCTGGTAGATTGCGGTGAAGGAGTGATCTTGACAATGCAGAAATTAGGAGTTCATACCTCCCGTCTGTATAATATCTTCATCACTCACTTGCACGGCGACCACTGCTTCGGGTTGATCGGTCTGCTGACGACACTCGGTATGCTTAAGCGTACGCAGCCGATGCATATCTACGCACAACCGGATCTGGAGAAGTTACTTCAACCGCTGTTGGATTATCACGCTAACGACCGGAAGTATGAGATCATCTTCCATCCGATCAATCCTCGCAAGCACGAAGTGATTTTTGAGGACCGCACGGTGAGTGTGGAGACCATTCCGTTGAAACACGGAGTGCCGACCTGCGGATTCCTTTTCAAAGAGACGCATCGCGTGAAGAAAGAGGATGGTTCGTTTGATTACGTCACCCGTAAACGTTATGCCTATTGTTCGGACACGCAGTATAGCGAGAAGATCATACCGATCATCGAAGGTGTGGATACGCTCTATCATGAGTCCACCTTCCTTAACGAGCACGGAGCGCGTAGCAGAGAGGTCAAACACTCAACAGCTGCTGAGGCTGCTACGATAGCTAAAATGGCGAAGGTGGGTAAACTGATTCTCGGACACTATAGCGCAAGGGTAGAAGATCATAGTCTTTTCCTGCAAGAAGCTAAACCGATATTTGACAATACCGTTTTGGCGGAAGAAAATTTGCAATTTGAAATTTGAAAACACAAATGGCAAAGCCAAACATCCAATATGTCTGTTCGTCCTGTGGGGCTAAAGCTCCGCAGTTGTTAGGTCGTTGTCCGGTTTGTGGCGAATGGGGCACGTATGAAGAGGAAGTCCTACAGCGAAGCGGTCTTTCAGCGAAGCGGTCTTTCAGCGAACGCGGTCTTACAGGCGAAGCCGGTCTTCCTCAACGTCTTCAAGATGTGGTCGCTACCGAAGAGATGCGAATCGACATGCATAACGGTGAGTTGAATCGTGTGCTGGGTGGAGGTCTGGTACCGGGCAGTCTGGTGTTGTTGGGAGGAGAACCGGGTATCGGTAAATCGACCTTGGCATTACAAGTGCTCATGCAGTTAGGCGAACGCAAGACCTTGTACGCTTCAGGCGAAGAGAGTGTCCGGCAACTGAAGTTACGTGCAGAGCGTCTGGCGGGAAATGCGGAGAACCTGTACATATCCAGCGAGACCTCATTGGAACGCATCTTGGAGCAGGTGAAAGAGATCGAACCCGAAGTGGTGGTGATCGACTCTATTCAGACGATAGGTACCGAGGCGATCGATGCCTCAATAGGTTCGTTGAGTCAGGTGCGTGAGTGCGCAGCGCGTATCTTGGAGTTTGCCAAGACGCGTAATATCCCGTTCTTTATCATCGGACATATCAATAAAGAGGGTTCGTTGGCGGGACCGAAAGTGCTGGAGCATATCGTGGATACAGTCCTTCAGTTTGAGGGTGATCAGCAGTATATGTACCGCATCCTGCGTGCGCAGAAGAACCGTTTTGGTTCCACGGCGGAATTAGGTATCTACGAGATGCGGCAGGACGGTTTGCGCGAAGTGACGAACCCGTCGGAGTTGTTGCTTTCTACGGCACGGGAAGGATTGAGCGGTATAGCCATCGCTGCGGCTGTGGAAGGGGTACGACCGTTCTTGATTGAGGTACAAGCGCTGGTCTCAAGTGCCGCCTATGGTACACCACAACGTTCTTCAACCGGTTTTGACGGCAGACGACTGAATATGTTACTGGCGGTATTGGAGAAACGGGTAGGGTTTAAGTTACTGCAGAAAGATGTGTTCCTCAATATAGCGGGCGGACTTCGGGTACAAGATCCGGCGATAGACTTGGCGGTTCTGGCAGCGGTATTGAGCAGTAACATGGATATAGCATTGGATGCAGGTACTTGTCTCTGCGGCGAAGTGGGTCTGGCAGGTGAGATACGGTCGGTGAATCGTATAGAGCAGCGCATACAAGAGGCGCAGAAATTGGGCTTCAAACGGATTATGATTCCGGCAGAACAGAAAGTGGATAGTTCGCGTTTTAAAATAGAGATTGTGCCGGTGAAGAAAGTGACGGACGCCTTCAGAATGCTGATTAAAGGATGAGAAACGGACGGTTGTACATAGTGCTTTGGGCTTTTTGCGCATTGGTAATGACACCTGTTAAGGCGCAATTGGGCAGTCAACCTTATACCTGCGAGATCGGTTTGCAGGCCGGTTGCGGTTATTATACCGGTGATGCCGCTCCGCATATCTTTATGCACCCCAGAGAAGCTTACGGAATCCATTTCCGGTATAAGTTCACCAAACGCTGGGCGATTCAAGCCAAAGTGTCGGGTCAGCGTATCACGGGAAATGATTTTACCATGCAAGGAGACAAACTGAGTTCTACATGGCAAACCCAGATGGTGAATGCCGATGTGATGGCGGAGTTTAACTTCTTCCGCTTTGGTTCGGCAAACAAATATGACAAACGAATAAAACCCTATACGCCATATATCTTCTTAGGTATCGGAACGGGTGTGTATAGCGGTGAATGGTTAGGATCGGCAAAAAGCGGCACGCACGCAGCACCCTATATTCCGCTAGGTGTCGGATTTAAATGGAAATTTCATGAACAATGCGGTTTGAATATCGCTTGGCAACATAATATATACATGACAGATAATCTGGAATGCCGTGAGACACTGGATAACAAATACCAGATGAACGGATGGAACTGGATGAACTGCGATGTAACAGGAATGCTGACAGTAGGCGTCGTTTTCGAGTTCGCAAGAGCGAAGAAACCATGCCGGATATGCAATACGGATTAAGATGAGTTATAAACAACAAATAGACAAAGAGCGTTTGCCGCGGCATATAGCCATCATCATGGATGGAAACGGTCGATGGGCGAAGAAGCAAGGATTGGCGCGTATGTTTGGTCACAAACAGGGTGTGGAGACAGTGCATAACATCACGGTAGCTGCTACAGAACTGGGTGTGGAGTATTTGACGCTTTATACGTTCAGTACCGAAAACTGGAATCGTCCCAAAGAGGAGGTGGATGCGTTAATGGGCTTGCTGGTGGATACGATCGTCAAAGAGACGCCGACGCTGATGAATAACAACGTGCGTCTGCAGACGATAGGCGATATCGACCGTTTGCCGGAAGGTACGAAACAGAAGTTCTTGGGCTGTATCGATCAAACAAGTACGAATACGGGTCTGACGATGGTGATAGCACTCAGTTATTCGGCGCGTTGGGAGATTACCGAAGCGATGCGCAAAGCTGTTCGAGAGGCACAAGCAGGTAACTTGCGTCCCGAAGATGTGAATGAGCAGAAGGTCAGTTCGTTAATGACGACAGCGCAAATGCCGGATCCCGACTTGCTTATCCGAACCAGCGGTGAGTACCGTATCAGCAATTTCCTGTTATGGCAACTGGCATATAGCGAATTGTATTTCACCGATTGCTTGTGGCCGGAGTTCACAGAAGAAGAGTTCTACAAAGCTATCGTGGATTATCAGAAACGGGAAAGAAGATTCGGTAAGACGAGTGAACAAGTAAAAGTGACAAAATGAGCAATGAGAATTGAGAGGAATATATATAGGCTAATTGTGTTGTGGACGGTGCTCCTTTCACCTTTCACTTTTCACCTTTCATCGTTATCTGCGCAGGATAGTGTAGCAGTCAGCACCTTACCGGATTTCGAATACGGTATGACACGTAAGACGTACGAGATAGCCGGTATAGCGGTAGAAGGAGCGGATAGTTATGAGGACTTTGTGCTGATCGGCTTCTCCGGCTTGGCGGTCGGGGATAAGATAGAAGTGCCCGGTGATCAGATCACCAAAGCCATCAAGCGTTTCTGGAAACAGGGTTTGTTCTCGTCTGTGAAGATCAAGGCCAGTAAGATAGAGGGAAATAAGATCTGGCTGGTTATAGCCTTGGAGCAACGTCCTCGTATCAGCGAAGTGCGATATGAAGGATTGAAAAAAAGTGAGCGGGAAGATGTGGAAGTGAAAGCCGGTATTCGTCAAGGCAGTCAGATGACTCCGAATGTGGAGGACCACGCTAAGACGGTGATTAAGAAATATCTGGCGGAGAAAGGATTCCACAATGCCGATGTGCAGATCATCCAGCGTAACGATCCGGATCATCCGGGTTACGTTCGCGTGTTGGTGGGTGTAGATAAGAAGGCGAAGACGAAAGTGGGTAAGATCTATATCACCGGTAACGAGGCCTTGACCGATGTGCAGATCAATAAGGCGATGAAGAAGACGAATGACAATCATATCATCAATCTCTTCCGTACCAAAAAGTTTGTGACCGCCGAATACGAGAAAGACAAACAAGCCGTTATTGAGAAATACAACGAACATGGTTATCGCGATGCGTATATCGTAGCCGATTCGGTGATTCCTAATCCCGAAGATCCGACACGGGTGGATGTCTATATGATCATCGATGAGGGTGAGAAATATTATGTTCGTTCCGTTAAATGGGTAGGTAATACCGTCTATCCTTATGAACTGTTGGATGCTACTTTAGGCGTCAAACCCGGTGACGTGTATAATCTGAAAACACTGAACGACCGTCTGACGGGGGATGATGATGCGGTAAGCAAGTTATATACCGATCGTGGTTACTTGTTCTTTAATGTGGAACCCGTGGAGGTGAATGTGTCGAACGACTCTATTGATTTCGAGATGCGCATATACGAAGGCAAACCGGCCACCATCAACGAGATCAATATCGTAGGTAACACGCGTGTGTACGAACATGTGGTTCGGCGTGAGTTATATACCAAACCCGGTCAATTGTACAGTCAGTCGGATATTATGCGTTCGCTGCGTGAGTTGGCGCAGATGGGACATTTCGATCAAGAGAAATTAGTGCCGGATATCCAACCGAATCCGGAAGAGGGAACGGTGGATATCACCTATCAGTTGCAAACCAAGTCCAGCGACCAGATTGAGTTCTCCTTAGGATGGGGCGCAACCGGTCTGGTGGGTTCAATCGGATTGAAGTTTACCAACTTCGCCATCCAGAATCTGTTTAATAAGAAGTCTTATCGTATCGTGCCGCAGGGTGAAGGACAGACCTTCTCCATCAATGCGCGTACGAATGGTATCTATTATACCCAGGCATCCATTTCGTTCTTGGAACCATGGTTGGGAGGTAAACGACCGAACAGTCTGAGCGCAAGTATCTATTTCGCCAATCAGACCGGTTATTCCAGCCGTTATCAGAAAGCTTACCAGAATCTGTATAACACCTATTCGAGTTATTACTACTATTCCGGTAACAGCAATTATTACCAGCAGTTAGCGGAGTCGGAGGCGGATAGAGACAAGTATTTGCGTACCTTGGGTATCTCTATCGGTTACGGTAAACGTCTGCGTTGGCCGGACGACTATTTCTCGTTCTATGCAGAACTCAGTTATCAGATGTATATGATGAAAGACTGGGCATACCTGTTGATCTCCAACGGAACCAGTCATAACCTGGCGCTGAATCTGCAACTTAGCCGTTCGTCCATTGATAACCCGATTTATACTCGTCGAGGCAGTCAGTTTACGATAGGCGTTAAGTTGACACCGCCTTGGTCGTTGTTCGGCAATAAAGACTATTCGCAGCTGACGACCTCGGAGAAGTATCACCTAATCGAGTATCACAAATGGAAATTCTCCGGCAAAGTGTTCACACCGCTTACGCGTGACAGCAAACTGGTGTTGATGACGCGTGCCGAGTTCGGTTACCTGGGACATTATAACAAATATCTGAAGTCTCCGTTTGAGACATATTACATGGGAGGTGACGGTATGTCGGCTTACACCAGTTACTCAACGGAATATATCTCCATGCGTGGTTATTCATCGGGTTCATTGACCCCGTATGACGTCACTACGGGACGTAACATGGGTTATCTGTATAATAAGTTTACAATGGAACTCCGTTACCCGATCTCGTTGGAGCAGAATGCCACGATCTGGGCACATGTGTTCATGGAAGCCGGAAACTGTTTCTCCGATATCAAAGAATACAATCCGTTCAACCTGAAGCGTTCCGCCGGTGTGGGTGTTCGTATCTTCCTGCCGATGTTCGGTCTGTTAGGTGTTGACTGGGGTTGGGGCTTCGATGAGATCAACGGAAGTAAGCAATACGGAGGCAGTCAGTTCCACTTCGTACTCGGACAAGAATTATAATAGTTGGGATTTATGAAAAGAACGATTATAGTAGTATTGGCAGCTGTGATGAGTTTTGGCACAGCTTTTGCTAAAGATCAATCGGTAGCATATATCGATATGACGTATATCCTCAAAAACCTGCCGCAATATGAGCAGGCGAATGAGCAGTTGACGATGCTCTCCAAACGTTGGCAGAAAGAGATCGATGCGGCGCAGCAGGAAGCACGGGTGATGGCAACGAACTATCAGACGGAGCAGATCTTCTTGAGCGAAGCTTTGCGTACGCAACGTGAGCAGGAAATCGTGAAGAAAGAGCAGGAAGTGTTGGAATTGAAACGTAAGTATTTCGGTCAGGAAGGGGAGTTGTATAAGAAGCGTGAAGCGCTGATTAAGCCGATCCAAGATGAGATATACAATGCGATTCAGGAATTGGCGAACGAGAAACATATAGATGTCGTCAAAGATCGTTCGGCAGACCCTGCGCTCATCTATATGTCGTCCAAACTGGACGTATCCGATCAGGTACTGCAGAAACTGGGAGCCAAATAATTACCTGTCGATATACCGTTATACTGGTATCCCGATATTCCGAGATTAACTAAAAACAAATTAAACAATATGAAAAAAATTATTATTGCAATGATGCTGGTTCTGCCTTTGGCAGTCAGCGCACAGAAATTCGGCCACATCAACACGCAGGAGTTGTTTGCGCAGATGCCAGAAGTCAATCAAGTGAAATTGAAGATGGACACCATCAACAATCAGTACGAGTCGCAATTGGCTATGATGCAGGAGGAGTTCCAAAAGAAAGTACAGGACTATCAGGCACAAGAGGCAACAATGGCAGATGCTATCAAGCAGATTCGTCAACAGGAGTTGCAGGAGATGCAGCAACGTATCCAGTTGTTCTACCAGACGGCAGAGCAGGATATCGCCCGTAAGCAGCAGGAGCTTCTGGCCCCGGTACATGAGAAGATGACCAAAGCCATCAAGGCAGTCGGTGAACGCGAAGGATACACCTATATCTTCGACAGCGCAGCAATGGTACATGTGGGCGCAGATGCAATTGATGCCACTCCGGCAGTAAAGAAAGAACTCGGCATCAAGTAATGGCTGACGGTTATTTGGAAAGCCACTATGCGGAATATGAGAAGAAAAAAGCAGAGTGGCTAAAGAAAAAATCAAAATATTCCTATACGTATGGTAAAAGCAATTCAACAAACCCTACGCGATAGCGCAGCTGCGCGTTGGACCGCCTTGTTACTACTCGCATTGGCGATGTTTTGTTCGTATATTTTTATGGACATTCTGTCGCCGATTAAAGACCTGATGCAGTCCACTCGTGGATGGGACTCCACGGCGTTCGGAACAATGCAGGGCGCAGAGACATTCCTGAATGTATTTATTTTCTTCCTTATCTTTGCCGGTATTATTCTGGATAAGATGGGCGTTCGTTTTACGGCGGTGTTATCCGGCGTAGTGATGCTTGTCGGCGGTATCATCAAGTGGTATGCCGTTTCGTCCAGTTTCATTGGAAGCGGTTTGGAAGAGTGGTTCAATAATCACCTCAATTATATCCCCTTGTTTGACGAGTTGGGCGTTTCTCCTTTCTATAAAGGCATGCCTGCGTCAGCAAAACTGGCAGCAGTCGGTTTTATGATCTTCGGTTGCGGTACTGAAATGGCAGGTATCACCGTGTCACGTGGTATCGTGAAGTGGTTCAAGGGTCGCGAGACAGCGTTGGCAATGGGGTCTGAAATGGCATTGGCTCGTCTGGGTGTAGCAACCTGTATGATTTTCTCCCCGTTCTTTGCTAAACTGGGTGGTCATGTAGATGTTTCCCGTTCGGTAGCCTTCGGTGTGGTACTCCTTTGTATCGCTCTGATGATGTTCATCGTTTATTTCTTCATGGATAAGAAACTCGATGCTCAGACCGGAGAGGCAGAAGAAGCGGATGAACCGTTTAAGATTTCGGACATCGGTCAGATTCTGAAGAGTAGCGGCTTCTGGTTGGTGGCTCTGCTGTGTGTGTTGTACTACAGTGCTATCTTCCCCTTCCAGAAATATGCAACGAACATGCTGCAATGCAACTTGACGCTGCACGAAGGAACCGGTATCTGGGGAAGTAACAAGATCATGTTTATCCAGTACGGTGTGATGCTGTTTGTGGCAGCGTGTGCTTTCGCAGGCAACTTCTCGAAGAAAACGATTAAGAAAGTAATTCTGATGAGTCTGGCTGCACTGGCATTGGTGGTATATTGCTATATGGGTTACAAACGCGGTACGGCAGAGACTGTCTTTGCGGTATTCCCGTTATTGGCTGTCGCAATTACGCCGATGTTGGGTAAGTATGTGGATACGAAAGGTAAAGCGGCTTCGATGCTGATGATCGGATCGCTTTTACTGATTATCTGCCATTTGACATTTGCGTTCGTCTTGCCGCTCTTCAAAGGTAATGAGATAGGCGGACTGATCGTTGCATATGGTACCATCTTGGTATTGGGCGCTTCCTTCTCTTTGGTTCCCGCAGCGTTGTGGCCGAGTGTGCCCAAACTGGTGGATGAGAAAATTATCGGTTCGGCGTACGCCCTGATCTTCTGGATTCAGAACATCGGATTGTGGTTGTTCCCCTTGCTGATCGGTAAGGTGCTGGATAAGACCAATGCAGATATCAAAGCGCAAGAGGCTTTAGGTACCATCTCTACCGAAGAAGCAGCAGTTTCGCTTGATTATACTTGGGCACTGGTGATGTTGGCTGCTTTGGGATTGGCTGCATTGTGCATCGGTTTTGTGCTCAGAATCGTTGACAGGAAGAAACACATCGGTCTGGAGGAACCGAACATCAAATAAGTATGGATTGGAGCTTCCTAATAAAAAATAAGGATTCAATACATGTCACAACAGACAGCCGGAAGGTCACTTCCGGCTCTGTCTTTGTGGCGCTCAAAGGGGAACATTTTGACGGTAATGATTTCGTGGAACAGGCGCGTAAGGACGGAGCACAATATGTCATCTGCGGCGAGAATGCCTTGACGGACCTGCAAGATTTGGCGCGTGCTTGGCGTCGGGAATTAGGATTACCGATCCTTGCTATCACCGGTACAAACGGCAAGACGACAACCAAAGAGTTGACGGCTGCCGTACTGAAGACCAAGTATAACTTGTACTATACCCAGGGTAACCTCAACAACGCAATCGGTGTGCCCCTTACCTTATTAAGTATAACGCGCGCGCACGAGATGGCGATAGTCGAAATGGGCGCTTCGCATCCCGGAGATATCAAGGAACTGGTGGATATAGCGGAACCGAACTACGGACTCATCACCAATGTGGGCAAAGCGCACCTGCAAGGTTTTGGTTCGTTCGAAGGCGTGATGCGAACCAAAGCGGAGTTGTACGATTATCTGCGTGCACACAACGGCCTTTGTTTCCGGAATATCGACAACTCGTATCTGGCGAAGATGGCAGGTGACCTGAAGACGGTTGAATACCATACCGGAACAATGCCGGAAGGTACGCATCTCGTAGGCGGTTATAACGCTGAGAATGTATCGGCTGCTATATGCGTAGGAACGTATTTCGGAGTAAGCGAAGAAGATGCGTTGGCGGCGATCCGTTCCTATATCCCGTCAAACAACCGTTCGCAATTGATGCAAACGGAGCGGAATACAGTGGTGGTAGATGCCTATAATGCCAACCCAACTTCCATGACTGCAGCGATAGAGGCGTTTGGTAAATCACCAATCACCAATCACCAATCACCAATGCCGAAGGCTTATATCCTCGGTGCCATGCGCGAATTGGGGAACTATAGCCATCTGGAGCATCAGAATATCGTGAACATGTTGTTGGAGCGAAAAGCGGATACGGTGTTATTAGTGGGAGATGAATATAGACAAACCACAGCGCCTTTTCCTATCTTCGATAATGTGGATGCGCTCTGCGCGTATCTGCAAAAAGAACCTCTGCAAAAACATATCATTTTAGTAAAAGGCAGTAGAAGCAACCAATTGGAGAAAGTACTGCCGTTATTATAAAGACAGCTATGAAGAAAAATGCAAAAAACGTAGGTTTGATGATCGCCATCGGTGTACTGGTGTTAGTCGTTGGCGGTTTGACATACCTCTATTTCAGTCAACGTACTGAATTGACCGAACTGGTGGAACAGATGACGATAGAGAAGGAGGAACTGGAGGAAGAATACGAAGATCTGGCGATCCAATTCGACGGATTTCAAGAACTGGATATCCGTAATGATTCCTTACAAGACTTACTCAGTCGTGAGCAACAACGGGTGCAAGACCTGTTGGAGGAACTGCGTGTGACCAAGGCTTCCAATGCACGTCGTATCAATGAACTCAAGAAAGAGTTGGCAACAATGCGTGAGGTCATGAAGGACTATGTGCGTCAGATCGATAGTCTGAACGTGACCAATGCACGTCTCACGGAAGAGAACCAACTGGTGAAGAAAGAAAATCAACTGGTGAAGAATGAGAACCAGCAACTCTCAACGCTCAATTCGCAACTCTCGGAGACTGTATCCCGTGCTTCGATGCTGGAAGTCAGTTCATGTGCGCTAAAAACCTTGGATAAGAACGACAAAAAAACGTCTTTCCAACGCAGAGTGCGTAAACTGCAATTCGATTTTGTGATTGCTAAAAATATCACATGCGAACCCGGTTTAAAGAATCTGTATGCACGTATCATGGATCCGGAAGGAAACCTGATGGGAGAGGATCCTGCTCATGTGTTTACCTTTGAGAGCGGAGAGATTCCCTATTCGTTGGTACAGCAGTTTGAGTATAGCGGAGAAGTGTATGAAGGTGTCTGTTATTATCCGTTTGCAGAAGAAGAGGTCGCACAAGCCGGCATCTATTCCATTGATTTCTTCTGCGATGGCAACATGATCGGCTCTTACCCCTTCCAATTAAAGAAATAATGCGAGAGGGATTCGAAAATTGCGGAGCAATAATCGACAGAGCGAAGCGGCGGAGAACTCCCGACCGTGGGTGTGAGAAGGCCCTGTCTTCTCTATAAAATTAGTAGGAGCACCTACTAAGGATGCTCCTACTGATTTTAAGCGGAAAGAGAGGGATTCGAACCCCCGGTACCTTTCAGTACTTCGGTTTTCAAGACCGACGCAATAGACCACTCTGCCATCTTTCCTCGAAAGCGGGTGCAAAGGTACTACAAAAAATTGACATACACAAATAATTTATCAAAAAAATGAAACAGCAGGCTACTTTTTTGATGTTAGCCAAGACTTTTAAGGGTCTCGAAGAGGTGTTGGCGCAGGAACTGATTGAGTTAGGCGCCAATGACGTGCAGTTGGAACGACGTGCTGTTTCGTTTCGAGGTAACAAGGCACTCTTGTATCGCGCCAACTTGTGTCTGCGTACCGCTATCCGTATCCTTGTTCCAGTAAAAAAGGATCGGCTGAAGGCGAAAGGCGAGCGGTTGAAACCCGAAGATCAGGTGTACGCAATTGCCAAATCGGTGGACTGGAGTCGTTATATGACGGTGGATAATACCTTTGTCATTGACACGACGGTCTATAGTGAGTTTTTCCATAACAGCCTCTTCGTTACCTACCGCGTCAAAGATGCGATAGCCGATTATTGGAATGAGAAAACCGGAAAACGGCCGAACGTCAATGCGGAGAATCCGGATATCCGAATCAACCTGCATATTGGTAACGACCAAGTAACTCTTTCTTTGGATAGTAGCGGTGAGAGTCTGCATAAACGCGGGTATCGCGTGGCTACTACCGAAGCGCCGATCAGCGAAGTGCTGGCTGCCGGAATGCTCCTGATGGCGGGTTGGAAAGGACAGTCGGATTTCTATGACCCTATGTGCGGTTCCGGAACACTGCTCATTGAAGCGGCGCTCATCGCGCGCAACATCGCACCGGGAGTGTTCCGACAATCATTTGCCTTTGAGAAATGGCAGGATTTTGATGCCGACCTGTGGAGCGACATCTATAATGATGACAGCAACGAACGTGAGTTCGAACATAAGATATACGGATCCGATGCTTCTTTCTTTGCCATTCAACAAGCCTCCAAGAACGTCAAATCTGCCGGTGTTCAGAAGGATGTGGAACTGAAGCAGATTCGCATGGAAGAAATTTCAAATATCAAATCTCAAATCTCAAATCCATCACCTTTGGTGATGTTGAATCCTCCTTACGGAGAGCGGCTCAAGAGTAACAAGGAGATGGAAGACCTGTATGGAGCCATCGGTTCTACTCTCAAACATCAGTTCGCAGGGGCAACCGCATGGATCATTTCGTCCAATGCGGAGGCCATGAAGCGGATCGGTCTCAAACCGTCCAGGAAATACCGTTTGCTCAACGGCGAACTCGACTGCCAATTCAATCGCTACGACCTTTTTCAAGGAAAAAGAAAAGACAATAACCAATGACCAATGACCAATCACCAATCACCAATCTATATCGCCGATTATAACTACCCCTTACCCGACGAGCGTATAGCCAAATATCCGCTGCCGGAACGTGACCATAGTAAACTGCTGGTCTATCGGGATGGGCAGGTGAGCGAAGACCGTTTTTACAATATAGGGGATTATATTGCCCCGAATGCGCTCCTTATATATAATAATACGCGCGTGATACAAGCGCGTTTGGAGTTTCATAAACCTACCGGAGCACGCATTGAGGTGTTCTGCCTGGAACCCCTCACTCCCCATGACTATCAACTGTCCTTGGGCTCCACCACCGGTTGTACATGGAAATGTATGGTGGGTAACGCCAAGAAATGGCACGATAGTGACGTGATAAAATTGCAAATCACCAATCACCAATCACCAATTACCATTTGTGCGCATAAAGAGGCACAAATTGGTAACACCTTTGCCGTTCGTTTTGCATGGGATGAAGAGAACGTCTCTTTCGCTGAGATCTTGGATGCGGCAGGCGAGTTGCCTATCCCTCCGTATCTGAACCGTAAGACCGAGGAATCGGATCTGCGGACGTATCAAACGGTTTACTCACGAATCAAAGGTTCCGTTGCAGCGCCTACAGCCGGTTTGCATTTTACGGAGAAAGTCCTGGATGATATCCGCTCTCGCGGTATAGAGACAGATGAAGTAACGCTCCATGTGGGCGCCGGAACTTTTCTGCCAGTTAAAACGGCAGATGCCAATGAGCACGTAATGCATACGGAAATCATTGCCGTATCACGTGAGACAATCGCCCATATTCAGACCAAGCTTGGTCGGATTGTAGCTGTCGGTACCACCTCCATGCGCACCCTCGAATCACTCTATTTTATCGGAGCAAAACTTCGTGATGTTGAGATGTCGAAATCTAATAATCTCGAGATTCACGTCGGTCAGTTCGAACCCTATGAGGAGGCTTTCGACTTTCGACTTTCGACTTTCGACTCTTTACAGGCCATTCTTGACTATCTGGATGCAACCGGTCAGACGACACTCCATGCGGAAACGCAGATCATGATCAAACCCAGTTATACCTTCCATGTGGTGGATCAACTCATCACTAATTTTCACCAACCGCAATCCACCTTGCTTTTGCTGGTAAGTGCTTTTGTGGATGGAGACTGGCATACAATCTACGATTACGCCCTTTCCCATGACTTCCGTTTCCTCTCCTATGGAGACAGTTCCATCCTTAATCGTAAATCGTAAATATGGTTGATACGCATTGTCATATAGATGAAGAAGCTTTCAATGCCGATCGCGAAGAAGTGATCGCGCGTCAGAAGGAGAGTGGAGTAGAGGCGATGATTGTGCCCGGAGTCAATGTGGCTTCTATAGAAGCGGTGCTACAGGTATGCCACGCGCATCCCGGTTACTGCTATCCCGCTTTGGGTTTGCATCCGGAGGATGTGAAAGCTGATTGGCAAGAACAACTGGCGGTCGTAGAAGCAGCGATTCGTGCTCACCGGGACGAGTTGGTCGCAATAGGTGAGATAGGACTCGATTATTATTGGGATAAGACCTACAAAGAAGAACAGAAAGAGGTGCTGCGTCGTCAGTTGTTGCTGGCTCGCGAACTGGACTTACCCGTCATTCTGCATAATCGCGAAGCGACGGAAGATATCTTGACAATCGTGAAGGAAGCACAAATGGCCAATGACAAATCGCAAATGGGAAATCCCCTACGCGGTGTCTTTCATTGTTTCAATGGCAGTAAAGAAACGGCGCAGCAAATTCTTGACCTCGGTTTCTATCTTGGTATCGGCGGCGTCCTCACTTTCAAAAACTGTAAGTTAGGAGAAACGTTGCAAGAATTGCAAATGTCAAATGTCAAATATCAAATATCAAATCGTCTCGTTCTCGAGACGGACGCTCCCTATATGGCTCCTGTTCCGCATCGGGGAGAACGCAATGAAAGCCGATTCATGATCCATGTGGCAGAACGATTGGCGCAGGTGTATAATTGCACTATAGAGGACATGATTTCTGCAACAACAGCCAATGCAAAACGACTTTTTCGGCTAAAATAACGAAAATTTGTAAAAAAAATGCGCAAATTCTTGCGTATGTCACAAAAAAGCAGTACCTTTGTAGCCGATTATGATGAATGCGCATTCGTGCGCGAGGGAGAGATGCTCGAGTGGTTGAAGAGGCACGCCTGGAAAGCGTGTAAACTCCAAAAGGGTTTCCGGGGTTCGAATCCCCGTCTCTCCGCAAGACTTTGACAAGGTTTGAACGTCCAAGCTCGCTTGA
>Ga0247611_10001311_pt1 | contig 45012 bp, 44 predicted proteins | sample 177DNAGHGhighgp2_FD_192422 | JGI IMG/M metagenome (GOLD analysis project Ga0247611, IMG submission 192422) | Sheep rumen microbial communities from Palmerston North, Manawatu-Wanganui, New Zealand - 1770 DNA GHGhigh gp2 | ecosystem: Host-associated > Mammals > Digestive system > Stomach > Rumen... | reverse complement strand
GCTGAGTCACTACGCAAGGACCTGCCTCGATAACGGTGCACGGGATGTTTTTGCCGTCGGCACCGAAGACGGAAGTCATTCCGATCTTTTTTCCTAATAAACCTGGCATTGTTGCTTAGTTTTTTTTAAATAATTTAGTTAATAACGCCCTGCTCGCCTTCGGGTTAATTCTTAGGTCTTCCTAGGTCAACCTAGGTCGTCCTAGGACTTCCTAGTCTCACTATCCGAAGGATAGGGTTAGTTTTTCATCAAACTTTGATTTCTACTTCCACACCGCTTGCGAGCTCGAGTTTCATCAGAGCCTCTACGGTCTTGTTGTTACTGTTGTAGATGTCGATCAGACGCTTGTAGCTCGCCAACTCAAATTGCTCACGGCTCTTTTTGTTAACGAAGGTCGAGCGGTTAACCGTGAAGATACGCTTGTGCGTCGGCAGTGGAATAGGACCACTTACTACAGCACCCGTAGCTTTTACGGTCTTTACGATCTTCTCTGCAGACTTGTCAACCAAGTTGTGGTCGAAAGACTTCAGTTTGATACGAATTTTTTGACTCATAATTAGTAATACTGTTTTTATTTTGTTAATAATTCGCAGAGCGCAGATAACCTTAAGAGTCATTTGCTAAGATGACCCACGCCCCGCAGGGTTAATTTTGTTTCTTGCGAACGTATGTTTATTTCTCCGGATTGTATCCGGTTTTTTCATTTCTACAAGGCCGTACCTTCCACCACACGCATGTGTGTACGTGTACGTTCCTTATTATTTTATTTCTTAATTGGCTTTTGTTTGGAGTAGATTTGAGTTTTCTAGCAAGGGAGTTATGGGGTCCATAATGACCGAGCCAAAAACCCAAAGCTACCCAAAGAAAACCAATTATACGAGGTCTACGCGACCGCCTACCTCAGTCAGAACTGCCTTGGCGATGCTCGAACTTACTGCCTCGTAGTGGCTGAACTCCATGGAGCTCGTTGCACGACCGGAGGTGATGGTACGCAGAGCGGTTACATATCCGAACATCTCTGCCAGAGGCACCTTGGCTTTTACGATACGTGCGCCGGTGCGGCTGGTGTCCATACCCTCTACCTGACCACGACGTTTGTTCAGGTCACCGATGACGTCACCCATGCTCTCTTCCGGTGTTACCACCTCGATCTTCATGATCGGCTCCATGAGCACCGGTTTAGCCTTCGCACATGCCTCTTTGAACGCCATCTGTGCAGCGATCTCGAAGGACAACTGGTCAGAGTCAACCGGGTGGAAGCTACCGTCGAGCAGCGTTACCTTCAAGCTATCCAGCGGATAACCGGCCAGCACACCGTTCTTCATTGCGGTCTCGAAACCTTTCTGAACAGACGGGATGTACTCCTTAGGCACGTTACCACCCTTGACAACGTCTTCGAACTGAAGACCACCCGGGAAGTCAGCGTCTGCCGGCTCAACGCGAACGATGATGTCAGCGAACTTACCACGACCACCGGACTGTTTCTTATAAACCTCACGCAACTCAACCGGAGCGCTGATAGCCTCACGGTAAGCCACTTGCGGACGACCTTGGTTACACTCAACCTTGAACTCACGACGCAGACGGTCGATGATGATCTCCAAGTGCAACTCACCCATACCCGAGATAACGGTTTGACCCGTTTGCTCGTCGGTCTTAACGGTGAACGTCGGGTCCTCTTCGGCCAACTTAGCCAAACCTACACCCAGTTTGTCGAGGTCAGCCTGGCTCTTCGGCTCTACGGAGATACCGATCACCGGTGCCGGGAACTCGATCGACTCCAGTACGATAGGCTTGTTCTCGTCGCAGAGCGTATCGCCCGTGCGTATATCCTTAAATCCTACGCCCGCGCCTATATCGCCCGCGAGAATAGTCTCAACCGGATTCTGGTGGTTCGAGTGCATCTGGAAGATACGGCTGATACGCTCTTTCTTACCCGAACGGGGGTTGTAAACGTACGAACCTGCATCCAGGTGACCCGAATAAACGCGGAAGTAGCACAGACGACCTACATACGGGTCGGTAGCAATCTTAAACGCCAGTGCGCACAACGGATCCTGATCGTCCGGATGACGAACCTCTTCTGCATCGGTGTTCGGATTCGTACCGTTGATCACCGGAGTGTCGAGCGGACTCGGCAGGTATGCACATACTGCATCCAGCATCGTCTGTACACCTTTGTTCTTGAAGGACGAACCGCAGATTACCGGGAAGATCTTCATTGCCAGCGTACCCTTACGGATAGCTACGCGGATCTCATCCTCAGTGATGGTCGAAGGATCGTCGAAGTATTTCTCCATCAGCGTGTCGTCGAACTCCGATACTGTCTCCAGCATCTTGTCGCGCCACTCCTCAGCCTCAGCCTGGAGGTTCGCAGGAATCTCTTCCTCTACGTACTCAGCGCCCATCGTCTCGTCGTGCCACAGGATAGCTTTCATCTTCACGAGGTCAACGACACCCTTGAAGGTCTCCTCAGCACCGATAGGGATCTGGATAGGACACGGAGTTGCACCGAGTACCTCTTTGATCTGGCGAACTACGTCGAAGAAGTTAGCACCACTACGGTCCATCTTGTTCACGTAGCACAGACGCGGTACATTATATTTATCTGCCTGACGCCAAACGGTCTCACTCTGCGGCTGTACACCACCTACCGAGCACAGTGCCATAACTGCACCATCCAAGATACGAAGCGAACGCTCTACCTCAACGGTAAAGTCCACGTGCCCCGGAGTGTCAATCAGGTTGATCTTATATTTGTCACCTGCGTAGTTCCAGAAAGTCGTCGTTGCAGCAGAGGTGATAGTAATACCACGCTCTTGCTCCTGAACCATCCAGTCCATCGTAGCCGCACCATCGTGCACCTCACCGATCTTATGGGTCAGACCCGTGTAGAACAGGATACGCTCTGACGTGGTCGTCTTACCCGCATCGATGTGCGCCATAATACCGATGTTACGGTTTAATTTCAAATCATGTTTAGCCATAATTGCTTTTCCAATCTTTTTTGTAAAATCTCAAATCTTAAATCTTAAATTTGAAATTTGAAATCAGAAGCGGAAATGAGCGAAAGCTCTGTTCGCTTCTGCCATTCTGTGCATATCCTCTTTACGCTTGAACGCACCACCCTGGTTGTTGTACGCGTCCATGATCTCTGCAGCCAGCTTCTCAGCCATCGAGTGGCCACCACGCTTGCGTGCGAATGCGATCATGTTCTTCATTGCGATGCTCTCCTTGCGGTCAGCACGGATCTCGGTCGGCACCTGGAAGGTTGCACCACCGATACGCTTCGATTTAACCTCTACCAACGGGGTGATGTTATCCAAAGCCTGCTTCCAGATATCCAGAGCGGCTTTCTCCTCACCCTTCATTTTGTTCTCTACTACGCCGAGTGCGCTGTAGAACACACCATATGCGGTGTTTTTCTTACCATCGAGCATCAGGTGGTTCACAAATTTTGCCACCATTACCTCACCGTACACCGGATCCGGCAGAATAACTCGTTTTTGCGGTTTTGCTTTTCTCATTGTCTTAAATAATTTTTGTTTGGCTGTGATCTTCTTCAGTAAATCATAAATTTGAAATTTGAAATTTGAAATCCACGATCCGCTTACTCAACCCTCAACCCATGTTTTCGTCCCAAATATGGAACATTTAGTTAGTCAATTGTTCAACAGAACTGTTAATTACTTTTTAGCTTTCGGACGCTTAGCTCCGTATTTAGAGCGGCGTTGGAGACGGTTTGCCACACCGGCGGTATCAAGCGAACCACGTACGATGTGATAACGTACACCCGGCAGGTCTTTTACACGACCGCCACGTACCATTACAATGCTGTGCTCTTGCAAGTTGTGTCCCTCTCCCGGGATGTAAGCGTTGACCTCCTTGGTGTTCGTCAGGCGCACACGGGCAACCTTACGCATCGCGGAGTTAGGTTTCTTCGGGGTCGTTGTGTAAACACGTACACAAACGCCACGACGCTGCGGACAGCTGTCGAGAGCCGGGCTCTTCGATTTGTCCACCAGTTCTGCTCTTCCTTTTCTAACTAATTGTTGAATTGTAGGCATTTTGTTGTTTTGTTTAATTGATTTTGTTTAACTTAATATTCCATGCTTCCACCCGCGAAAATCACTCTTTTATTACGCGTATATGAGCGTGTATGTCTGTATCGCGGCGAAAAAGCGTGCAAAATTACTACTTTTTTTTGATATGACCAAATATTTTCTAAAGAAAAATCAAAAAAAATGCATTTTGCATGGTTTATTTGGCATTTTGACCGATTAAGCTCGCTTAGATCGGGCAATTTTGCCTAATAAACTTAGGTGCCAACCGTTTTTTGATTTTTCGGAATTTCCCCCGTACTATTTCGAGGTGACGGTGTCCCCCGACGAACGGGGGAAACCCTAGACGGAAAGGGGACTGTGTCGGTGCCCTCGAAATTTTTCTAACCCATTCGGTCTCTCTTTGGGAGTCTCTTCTTCTCTCTTCTCCCTCGCCTTTCTCCCCTTTCCTCGTCTCCTCTCCCCTCTCTCTTTTGGCTGTTTACCTCCGGCGGTTTCGTGCACATACGTTTCGTGCGTTCATTATACTATTTTGGCTGTTTAAGGGGGTATCTTCGATATTTTTTATGATTAACTTCCTCTTTTGTGGGCGCGCACGGCTGAAAAAATGAAGTTTTTTCTTGCACATCTCATTTTTTTTGCGTAATTTTGCACGGTCTTTCACTTTGTGGGAGTTTTGAGCAGTAATTTTGCAGCCGAAAATCGTAACACACATGAAAAAGGAAACAAACAAAAAATCGTCAACTGCCTATCTATTTAACTGCTATATTTGGCTGTTGAACACGATCGTGCACGGTCCAATATCTCGCGCCGCGATAGACGAGAAATGGGCGCACGCAAACGCCAACGAGTACAAGCAGGACTATCTTCCGGAGAGTAATTTCCACCGTTGGAAAACTACTGTCGAGTTGCTCTTTGAAGTCAAGATCAAGTGCAATGGGAACAACGAGTACTACATTGAGGAGGCAACCGATCTGCGTAATGCAGATCTGCGCTTGCGCCTACTGAACCTTATGTCTATGGATAGCCTGCTCAAAGACAGCAAAGAACTATCCGACCAAATTCTGTTTGAACCTGTACCGTCCGGAGAAAAGTTCCTTGCGCCCATCATCGAAGCTATGCGCGATAAATGCGTGCTGCAAATGACCTATCAAGGCTTCGGAAAACCGCGTCCATATACTTTCCCGATTGAACCATATTGTCTCAAGATGTTCAAGCAACGGTGGTATGTGTTGGTCTATGCTCCGGATATCGACAAAATGCGCGTATATGGTCTTGATCGTATCCATGCTATCGAGCCGACCACGGAGAAATACCAACTCCCCGATGACTTTGATGCTGAACGCTATTTCAAGGATACGTACGGAGTTAGCGGTTGTGACGATGAGCCAAAAACTATAGAAATCAAAATCGAGACCTACCAAGCCAACTATTTGCGCACATTACCGCTCCATTCATCGCAAGAAGAAATCGAACGTCAGGAGCAATTCTCCATCTTCCGCTACAATGTAGTTCCTACTTTCGAGTTCATCCAAGAACTCCGCAAGCACGGCTCGGTTTTGGAAGTCCTCAAACCTCAATGGCTTCGTGACAATTTCCGCAATGATTTAGAATATCAACTTTCAAAATATCAGGAAGCAGACAAAGATCCAAACCCTGACTATCGGCCACTTACCCAAGAAGAACGCGACCGCATTTTCGGTCAACAAATAGAATTAGAGTTTCATGGATAATAATTGTGATATGGAAAAGTCATATTATGTTCAGTTAGACGAGTTGTTCAAAAAATGGCTCAAGCAAAACGCAGATAAAGTCAATGCAGAAGGTTTCTGTAAAGATGGAATCATGCTTAAAGCATACAAAACGGAGAAGTCCATTGATACGCTTTGGGATGAGTCTTCCCGTCGTGTTATGTTTGTTATGAAAGATAAGAACACACCGGACGGAGGAGATACAAGACTTTGGTTCTTAGATGGGGTGCATGGAGAGGAAGTTAGAAATTTAAGGGGAGGTGATGTTGCCAAGACTGGTTTTCTGCCTAACATAGCCCGCATTTTGTATGGTCTTACAATGGAAACAATAGGCTTTGACCAGTTAGATATGAACAAGGTAATCGAAGTGTGGAATACTGTTCCTTTTGCCTTCATGGAGGCGAAAAAGACTGCGGGAAAATCCTCCGTTTCTAACGAAGAAATGGTGTCCGCTTTAGAAGAAGGAGATGGTGATCTTTTGATGAAGGAAATTGAGATACTAAATCCCACCATCATCGTTTGTTGCGATGCCGAAGACTCTCAATTTGATTATATTTCAGAAAGATTCCAGAGAGAGGAGTTGGGTGAGATTATAACTATAGATTATAAGTATCCACATAAGCCCCATTTTAATTGCCACCTTCGGTATTATCCGACGCTCAATAAAGCAGTCATTAAGTCGTATCATCCTACAAGGATAGGGAAGGCTGGAGATTGGGTAATATATGAAAGAGTTATTAGCCCGTTTAGGCAATTATTGAATAATTATCAAACAAATATTAAATAGTTATAACTATGGCAGTGAGTAAACTTATTTGGTATGAAGAATCATGGCTTAAGTGCATGGTCTCATTAGACCCGTCTTCACCGGGCGTGACATTCGTTATTTATGACGAAAAAGGTAACGAGTTTGAAATAACCGCTCCGCGCTATAGCTTCAATGTGAATCCCTCAGGGGGCGCTGGTCAAGCCATGCGTGCCGGGAATATAGTTGTTCGTGTCGGGAACACCGAAATTGGCTATGTCGGCGACCGTGTAAATCGTATTGGTCGTAACTATCTACAGTATAATGGATCACTTTTAGCCAGGATTGGTACTATTGGCATCATTTACTCGTCAACAAACATTGCTCAGATTGGAAGATCGAGGCTTCAATACAATGGAAGAAAATTGGTTCGTGTAGGCAATGCATCTATTATCTACTCTGGTGATACTCCAATGCGAATTGATGGCAATGTAAAATAATACAATAAATTTACCATTATGAAACCAGAAGAAATGCAAGAGCTCCGTGAGTTTGTTGACAATCTCGCAAAAGGACGCACAGAAAACAAAGATTATACCATTTTAACAGGAAAAAACGCAATCGAAGTCCGTGCAGATATGTCGAATGAATTTGATGACTTTCTTGTTGACCGCATTAACAAAATGGTTAAAGATGCAATCTCTGTTCAAAAGATTGAGGAATATGAGCAAACAAAAAGAAATGCGATGCAATTATTCCGCTATACTTTTGCCAAAACGTTCGAGGCATTCTATTATATGCTTCAAGGCAAAAATTATGAAATACAATTTTATTTAATGGCAGCGGTTGAATGGGAGGGGAATGATGATTCTGCTCCTTCTTGTGTGCAAAATAGAATAATTGCCGTTGAGCCTCGCCTAATAAAGATAGCTTCTTTGACTTATAATTATGTTGAAGAAAAGGGATTTGTGGATCAGCCGCTTGATAAATGGTTGTATGAATATCTATACTCCGCTTCACATCTCGCAAAACAATATATGTTGGAGCAGGAATGGAATAACTAAAGTGTTTAACCAGATAAATTCTAATTATTATGGAAAAGATAGATTTTGTAAAACTGAACCAAGACATTCTGGATGAATGGGAAGCACGAATAAATGCAAAAGAGAAAGAACCAAATTTTGCGCCTGACGGAATTTTATATCGAGGAAAACCGGAAGATTATGCTACATATAGTGAGTTCACTGAGAATAAAGAAAAAGAAAATAAATTATGGTCAGAGGCTCCTATACGTTACATGTTTCTAACTAAAGATCAAAATGCTTGGGGAGATGATGCATGGGATGTGCGTGGTGAAACCGGCAGAAAACAAAAAGATTCTGAAAGCATTCCTTATCGGTTTTATCGCAACTTGATGTATATTCTTTATGGTTTGACACATAGCCTGGATAAGTTATGTGGGTATGATGATTTTACTAATCAGCAGGCAATTAAAGAATATGATGAGGCTCCTCTTGCTCGCATCAATGTTAAGAAGCAAGCAGGAAGTAGTTCAATTGCAAACGGAACACTTGAGCAATATATTAATGATTACAAAGACTTGTTAAAAAAGCAGGTTGAATTATTAGATGCTGATGTATTGGTTTGTTGTGGATATTCGGAATCTGTTGGAGAAACAGGCAATCTCATTCTTAATTTTCTCAAAGAGAATGTATATGACTTTGATAAATTCGATGACTGGATATACTTCGAGAAGGAAGATGACAAAGTTAAAAGAATCGCGATAAACGCATGGCATTTGAGTTATAGCGGAGTATCTCAAAGAGATTTTTATGAAGGATTAGTTTCTTCTTATCACAACTTCATACAGAAGCACCCGGAATTTGTTAAACATCGTTAAATATCAATCACTATGGCACTTTGGAGAATTTCAGTTAAGAGCAGCGGAACCGTTAACGGAATCCGCTTGGAGAAAGGGATGTTCGTCGAGATGCACACTCCCGTATCAATGTCTGACCCATTAAGATCAAACATCACCGAGAACAAACCCAAAATCAACAACTTGTTCGTCAGCAAGTACGGAGTTGACCTTCTGAAAGCCGGTTTGATCTCAACGAGCCATCTTCAGTCAGAAAAAATTTCATAAATTTCATTCTCATCCACTTTGTGGGAGTTTGGTGTTGTAATTTTGCAGCGTGATTCCGTTTGGGGCACGCTGTATTATTATAATATCAAATTAACTAGTTATGAGAAAAGTTATTCTATTTGGTCTGCTGCTCTGCATGGGAGTTGCAACCGCATTTGGACAAAAGTCCACCGTTCAGGTCTTTGGTATTCCGTTCGGGAGCACCTACGACGAGTTCTTAGCCGCTTTCAACGAAAAGGGCTTTACAGGTGATACATACATCTACGAAGGAAGTAATGATGTGGAGATCAGCGCTATCTACGGCACTTTCATGACATACCCTTGCTACATTGAAATGCGCGCTACCAAACTAACCCACACTGTCTACAAAATCAAAATCTCTTTCTCTCTCCTTAAGCAGTACAAGGACATTCCCGGAATGGAACAATGCCGCGCTATCATTTCTCGTTTCGAAGAAAAGTACGGAAAAACAACTTTGATTCAACGAACTTACGGCAGACCTGTTGTGAAGGAATTGGAAGACAGCAGTGCGGCTATCTGGCATTTGGACGACAATATCGAATTGGAGATGTTCTATCGCGGTTGGGATGATTGTAAAATAACCTACGGCGGAACCGAAGCACTCGGTGGTTTGTACCAGAAAGAGGTGGACCAATTCAGCAAACAAAAGGCGCTTGAGATACAAAATCAACTATCAGGTAGCGATTTTTGATAAAAATTTTACCCTCTTTCACTTTGTAAACGAGCGGAACAGTAATTTTGCAGCGTGATTCGAAAGAGTCGCGCTGTAATTTTTATCGTATGAGCAAGAAAAAACACACAGAAAAAGCGTATTGGAGTCATAGTCACGACTTCCCTATCGAGGAGATCTGGAATACAGAAACCACGATTGCCGCTTTCGCTGCGTCTCGGCTAAAGGCATTTAAAAGCTTAAAGAAACATGGCTTCCCTTCGGAGATGAATAATGAGCGACAATGGGATAGCACTATCCAAAAGAAGATAGACGCCTTTGAGATATTAAGTCGCCCTTATACTCCATCAGACGAAGAGAACCCTATTGTGGAGGAAGGCCTTGACCTCTTCCGCAAATTCTATCGCAATCTTTGGGACTAATATAAACAATAAATATAAGTATTATGGCTATCAAATCAGCAAAAGTCGTTTTCTCCGAAGTATGCATGTCAATGCCGGGAGAACATCGTAAAGTACTGTATCTTCCTTATATAGAGGTTGAACTTATTGGACGAAATCGATAATTGTCCATTATGTTGCCGGAGAAGTATAGTTTCCTTCCGCAAAAAGAGAAGATTGATGTTAGCATTTCTACGGGGTTCTTGGTCGTTGGTATTCGTGATACATACCTGTTCTACACTGAGGAGGGCAACCTTACTACCATTATACCTGCAGACGAAATCGGTGTCGCGATTGATTCTAATTCTGAGTACATTTTCTTCCAGAAGGATGGAGAGAACTCCGCTTACGATGCATTTGGAAAAAAAGTGTTTGTTGAAGAGAAAAAGTATGAGGACGCAGATGATGGTTCTTTTGGTAAGATAGGCTTTGAGTTTAACATTGAAGAACCGGAACACGACGAACCAATCCAAGTTGAATCACAAGCAACAGCGGATATGCAGGATGGTCTGAGTTATTATGAACTTCCGGATGCAAGTTTACTCCAAGCCAAAGAAAATGAATCATCTCCTATTGTTGACAAAGAATGGTGCTTTTCTACTGCGTCAAGGATCGTCTCTCAATTATGGTATTATGACTGTGGCGTCCAATCAATCCAGGCTATGGTTGGATATGCTGTCACTTTATATGAAGTCGTATTGAAACCGGATGTCCGTATCTCGAAATTTAAGTCTTTAGAGTATGACATAATGCTAGCGTTGGATGCTATTGGCGTAAGGGTCATTTGTCCATTGCCTGGCAAATGCTCAGTTGGCATTGAAGTCCCAAATGAAAATTTCCAAAGTGTCTCTGCGCATTCTGTCCTTGCCTCAAGGAAGTTCCAAGAATGTGCGCATTGTAGTCTACCTGTCGCACTAGGTCGTACCATAAATAATGACGTATTTACATTCGATCTAACCAAGGCACAGAACCTGCTGATTGCAGGAGCAACCGGAACCGGAAAGACGATTGCGTTGTATGATATTATGCTCTCTCTGCTATTCAGGAAACGTCCTTCTGAACTTCAATTCGTATTGATAGATCCTAAAAGCGTGGAGTTTTCTCAATTCGCGCCAATAGCGAAATGGTTCTTTGCTTCTATTGAAGGCACGAACGAAGATAATGCTATCGTTACCGATTGTGACACTGCCATAAGAACGCTAAATTCGTTGGTCAAAGAGCAAGAAAATCGGTTCGCTCTGTTTATGGACGCAGGAACTATGAATATAAAGGAATACAACGAAAAGTTCAACTCTGGTCTATTAGACACAAGCAAAGAGATTCGAGAAGGATTATATCATCACTTCTTGCCATACATCGTGACGATTATTGATGAGTATGGTGATTTTATCATGCAAAGCGGTGCGGCTATAGAAACGCCAATTGCACGTGTTTCTCAGTTAGGAAGAAGTGTAGGCTTGCATCTGATTCTTACAACTCAACGCCCTTCGGTTAGCATCGTTACCGGTATCATCAAAGCAAATTTCCCCACTCGTATTGCCCTTCGGACACAGAGCGTTATTGACTCACGCACAGTTATAGACGCAAAGGGTGCAGAACAATTAATCGGAAGAGGCGATGCCCTCTATTCTGCAGGTTTTAACGAAATCCGTCTTCAGTGTGCCTATGTTGAAGATACCGAAATAGAAGCCATCGTTAATCATATTGCTTCGCAGGACTTCAGTGAGAAGCATTATGAATTACCGTTTGTTAGTGATGATGAGTGTGTAAAAGTACCTGTCGTGGAAAAAGACACCCTCTATCCTCTATTGGAGAAGATCTTTATTGAAAATAAAATATTTCGGCAACCTTGGTTCGAGAATACTTCATCTCCTAAAGAATTGGTGAAGCGAACAAAGGAAGAACTGGAACGACTTATCGATAGTCCGCATAGGGAAAAATTACGGAAAAAGACATTAAGCGGCTTTTACGTATTAGTATGTCTCGAATAACTCATTATAAATACAAACCATGACCCCACAAGAGATTGATGACCAGCTCGAATTGTTGCGTCTTAAAGAATTAGCGATGTCTGACATAGAGGTGCGTTCCAAGATGGTTATCCTCATTAGTGACAGACGCAAGGAAAACCCGCCCTATCATTCATTCTGCGAGTACACGAATTGTACCGAACGTATTGCTCGTATGTTTGGCGCTATGCCATTTGGTGCTGCTATTATGACACCAAATGAGATTGCCGATGAGCGAAAACGTTTGTTAGCTATTAAAGAACAACTCGTAAATCAGTGAAACTATGATTAACTATGACACTTCTGCGCTCCAATACATTGAGCACGATATCAGTATGACTTACAACACGGATGTGACCGGCTATCCGGAAAGTGAATGTTTGCTTGACGTTCGCAGGCACTTGCTAAATGAGCAAGCACTCACGCACGAATCCCAAGAAGAACTTCTTCCTCATATCATAGCCTTTAATGACGCGCTCCGTGATGCGCTCAAGCACATGTACGATCGTGCGCATGAGCTCTACAGCCAGATGTCCGCCATCCAACCGGGTATTGAACTAACCGCCAAATGCTACCTCGCTTATAAATATCCTGCGTTGCACCCCTATCAAGGAGAAGATCGCCAGGATCTGTTTGATGCCATTTGCGATTCCGGTTGGAATCCTCTCTATGAGGATGGCGTTTCTTTTCCTTTGGAGTTACCTCGCGATTTGGACCAATCTTTCGATTCTTTTATCGGCATGGACTGTCCGCCTCCCAATTGGAACGAACTCTTGGATGAAGAGTTAACAAAGGACTTGCATATTATACAGCAATTCCATAACCTCTTCGATCACACCAAATTTGCCCTCACGGACTTCATTTTCTTCCGTGATTTCACCTTTGAATATACAACGATTATAGACGAAGATCAAACAATGAATTAAAGATTAACGCATATGAAAACCTTTCAACGAAAACCTTTCCAAGATGAGTATGGAGTAGAGTTCTCCACCTGCGGTGATGTCACCACCCTAACAGGTATGCCCAAAGATTTCAAAGGTGCATACCGCATCCCCGACTTTGTCACCAACCTTGGCATAGGCGCTATCAATGGGTGTAATGATCTCACATCCATCACTATCCCCCAAAACCTTACCGATATCGGCAAAGACAATTTCGAGCTATGCGAGCAGTTGACCGAAATGATTGTCAACCCGGCAAATCCTATGTTCGACTCTCGCGATAACTGCAATGCCATCATTGTCACCTCTACCAACACCTTGGTGCAGGGTTGCAACGGATCAACTATCCCCAATGGCATTGAAGTGATTGCGGACTATGCCTTTTCGCAACGTCGCAATCTCTCTCATATCACCATCCCCGATAGTGTTGTCTATATCGGAGAATTCGCCTTTTTGTGTTGCTTCTCTTTAGAGAACGATATCCAACTCCATGACATCCACCAAGTTTCACGATGCTGTTTTGATAGTTGTTCTCATCTCAAGTCAGCATCAATCGGCTTAGGCATTGAGACGATTGAACCGCATGCTTTTGCAGGCTGTTCTCACCTCACGCAGGTGAACATAGCTGAAGGTCTTGAGACTATTGAGAACGGTGCTTTTGCGGATTGCATCAGTCTGGCATCAATCACCCTACCGCAGTCCATCAAGGAGATTGAACCGGATGCCTTCCAAAACTGCAACAGCCTGAAACAAATCCTCATCCCCCATGGCACCACAAACCATTTCTCCCGCTTCATCGCCCTTAAACAATACCGCCACCGCCTCATCGAATTATCCAAATAGTTTCTTCGTATTCCCCCGATTGCCAATCGAGTCACATCGTCCATTGTCCCGGATGCCATCCGGTCGTCCTCCGTCCATTAGCCCGGCATTGGATGCCGGTTTCGTCCGTTGATTCGGGATCGTATCCCGACCAAGATTACGTCCCCGACATGGAGCGAAAGCTCCGTTTTCTTTGTCCTTTTCCCGCAATTTTATACGGATTTTCCATCTCTTCGCTCCTTTCCCGCAATTTTATACGGATTTCATAGCAATCTACCTTTTTGGGCCGACAATCTGCAAATAAATTTGCACAAGTCGAATGTTTTTAGTATCTATGCACTCTCAATTAGCTATCTGGACCGACAGTGAGCCGACGGTCAACCGACGGTCAGCCGACAGTCAATAGTAACGTCAGGCATCTGTCAGACATCTGTCAGACTAAAAATGAACCCATTTTTAAGCAATATTTACTATATTATATATTTATATATAATATACATTTAAACCATCTTTTATATGGCAAAAACAGAAACAGCATCCACGATCAATAGGATCCACGGCAAAAAAAACGGAACCCCTTGGTCGTGGAAATTCAACTCCATCCAATTTGAATACAAACAAACGCACCCCTTTGAATCATAAAAAATCGTCCAAAACGGGCGATTTTTCTGTCTTTTTGCTTTTTTCTTTCGACTTTTTTCTTTCGACTCTTGCATATATGGGATTTTTTTTGTAATTTTGCACGCAAAATTGTGCAATAACGAGAGATGAAAAAACAGATACCTATTTTTATAGCAGGTGCGAAGAGTTTTCGGGAGCAACGTGTGGCGTTAAAAGCAATGGCGAACGACCTGAATACGGAGTTCACGGAGCAGAAGAAAGACGCCGTGCTCTATATGTGCTCGTACGATAACTTCGGCGATCACCAGGAGGAGTATAACCAGTTCATTGCGGATGTGGCGGACCTGGTGATCTTCGTGCTGGACGGTTCGATCGGTACGCACACGGAAGAGGAGTTTCGTCTGGCGGTATCGGAATTCAAAAAGGACAAGGTGCCGCAGGTATATGTGTTCCTCAAGGAGTTCAAGGAGCATACCGAACAGATCCAAAAGATTGAGGGATTACTGGAGGAGGCTTTCGGTCCGCATTTCTATTATATCTCGTACGCAACGAACGAGGAGTTATGCTCGAAAGCGAAGGATCGTATTCTGCAGTATGTGAACCAGTACCAGCACCGAATCAACCTCATCCGCAGGGGTATCGCTGCGGCGGTTGTGGTATTGTTGATGTTGGCGAGTTTCTTTACTGCTTTTGTGCTGAACAGGGTGAATCAGTACGAACCGGAACCGATGTTGGTGTTTGCAGGAGGCGGTTCTGCGGCTTCGTATCTGGATTCGATCTATGATTACGATGTGATTCAGAACACCAAAGAGCAAAAATCAGTGTTTATTAACATGCCGAGCGGGGACAGTTATTCGCTGCTGACCGATTGGATCTTGGAGCACTCGAATACCGACAATATAAAAGATGGGAATAATTTCTTCTTTCCTATCTCGCTATCGGCATCCAAAGCGAAACCGGAGGATTTCACGAAGAATCTGAAATCGGACACGGTGTTAACAAATAAAGGTATTGTACTCGCCTATTTCATGGGATACGACACGCTGAGTGTATCCTTCTACGATCCGAAAGGAACTCGTTTCCAATCGTTGCAAGACAGTACAATAATCACGGTCGAAGAGTTAAAAAGTCTTCTAAGAAACGACCCTACCTTAACGTTCTTTACCACCCGTGATAACAGCGGTACGTACGTGACGTACCTGAATATGCTGGACAGCCTTTTTATCAAAGAGAAAGATAAGCTCAAAGCCACCCGTCAGATTTTCTATAAAGAAGATTCAATGAAAGATTTGAAGAATAATCCGGGATACATCGTATTAGGCAGTAATTTCTACCAACACTCCGACTGGAATTATCAGCACGAGGAGTATCCAAAAAATTATCGCAAGCGTTACGTAGTAGATAGCCTCGGAAACGTAATGAAAAAGGCGGTGTTTATCTATATGCCGGCGTGGATAAAGAATGTTGATGATTACGATCTACCGGAGAATGCAAAGCGGTTTATCCACAATGTCGATGACACGCTGGAGTTGGATCTGAAGATTAAAAATCAGGTGAATCCGGTCGTTATTCACTATATTAAGAAAGAACCGGAAGAGAGATAATTGACAATTGATAATTGATAATTGGGGATGGATTCATTTGTATTTTTGGGTTTTGGAATAGATGCCTGGATCACGCTTGTGACGGTGTTTGCGATGTTCAGCGTGTTGCTGTTCACGCGCATGCGTTCGGACGTGGTGTTTTTGTGTGCAGTAGGTATCTTGTACGTCACCGGTGTGTTGGACACGAAGGAGACCTTATCGGGTATCAGTCAGACGTCCGTCGCGGTAGTGGGCGCGCTGTTTGTGAACATCGTGAAGATGTGGTCCAAGAAATTAGGCATATCGCCTTCAAAGTTATTGATTCCGCTGAGTTACGCTTCGGGTATGGGTGGTGTATGTACCTTGATCGGTACGCCGCCGAACCTGATCATCCTGGCAGCGAACATATTGATTGTTAACTTGGTGTATCCGTTGACACCGTTACCTTGATAGCAGATGGGAAAGATACAGGATAAGGATGGGTTGTATGCTTTTTTGAGGCCGTATGTCGATTGGTTGTTCAGACGGTCGTATCGCAGTTTTCGGTATGAGGGTTTGGAGAAGATACCTACCGATGGGGCGGTTATCTTTGCGCCGAACCACACGAACGCACTCTGCGACGCCATGGCGGTATTGGGGATCGACCACGGACAGAAAGTGTTTGTTGCCCGAGCGGATATCTTCAAGGACCCGAAGAAAGCGAAGATCTTAAACTGGTTGAAGATTATGCCGATCAATCGGGTGCGCGACGGTTGGGAAGAGGTAAGGCATAACAACGAGACGATGAACAAGGCGGTGGAGGTGTTACGGGACGGCGTGCCGTTCTGTATCTTCGCAGAAGGAACCCACCACCCCGACCGAACGATACTACCGTTGAGTAAGGGTATCTTCCGCATTGCGCTGCAAGCCAATGATTCGTTCGGACAAGACAAACCGATCTATATCGTGCCGGTAGGCATCGAGTACGGCGATTTCTTCCATCTATGGACGAGCGTGAAAGTGACGATAGGCGAGGCGATGAACGTGACGGCGTTCGTAAGGGATGAAGGGGTGAACGGATTAACGGATGAATGTAAACCCCGACTGATGATGGCGCTGCGAGAGGAGTTGACCAAGCGGATGAACGGGTTAGTGAGTGAGAGGTTAGAGGTTAGAGGTGAAGGGAAGTTACCACGCTGGTTAGCCATCCCCTTGGCAATCGTGCTGAGTCCGGTGTTTGCGGTGAGTGCGGTGGTGACGATACCCTTATGGGGCATGTGGCTGTATATACAGCATAAAGTGAAAGATCGGGCGTTCCATAACTCGGTGATGTATGTCTGGCAGTTGGTGTTTTTGACCATCACACTGTTGATTCCGTTACCGTTTTGGATGTTTGTACAGGAATACCTGTATCAGTTGAAAGTTGAAAGTTGAAAGTTTAAAGATATATGATAAGAGTGTATTTGGTGTTGGCGCTGTATGTGTTGGTGCCGGTGATGATTATTGAGTGCTTCAAGCGCTGGAGCTGGATGAAGAAAATCGGCACAGTGGTTGCAGCGTACGCAGTGGGGATTATCTTTGCCCTGACGGGATTTGTGCATTTCGATGCCGGTACCGTAGAAGCGGCATCGTTCGGAGGAATCCAAAAGATGTTGATGTCGGTAACGGTGCCCTTGGCGATACCGTTGATGTTGTTCAACTGCGATTTTAAGTTATGGACAAAGGCCTTGCCGAAGACCTTATGGTCCTTGGTGGGCGGTTTGGCGGCAGTGTTGGTAGCCGTGATCAGCGGTTATTTCATCTTCCGCACGCCGGAAGTACCGGAGTTCAATAAGATAGCCGCCATGATGACGGGTATCTATACGGGTGGTACGATGAACTTCAATGCGCTGGGTGCTTCCTTGCATGTCGATGCGAACGTAATGGCGATCGTGCTGGCGTTTGAGATGGTACTGACGACCCCGTATATCTTCTTCATCATCGGAGGCGGGTATAAGGTATTCCGTAAGATCCTACCTTACGACGATGTGACGCGTCGGGGACGAAAAGATGAGGAAGTGGAGACGAAAGATATCGAGGAATACGACGGGATGTTCAAACGCAAGAATATCGGTGGCATGTTCGCCGGTCTGGGACTGAGTGTACTGTTCTTGGTGATCGGAGCGGGTCTGGCGATGTTACTGACCGGTACCTTGAATGAGTTAGTTGTGATCCTGACCATCACCACGCTGTCCATCATCGCATCGTTCTTCAAGAAAGTGCGCGAACTGCCGAAGACCTTCGAGTTGGGTATGTTCTTCATCCTGATCTTCTCGGTCATCGTAGCCTCGCTGTTCGATATAAACAGTGTGAACGGCGGTAGTCTGATGATCGGCGGGTTCGTAGCATGGGTGATGCTTTGTGCAGCCGGTCTGCATCTGTTGCTTTGCCGGATCATGCGGGTGAGCGGGGACCTGTTCTGCGTCAGTCAGATTGCCTTACTATGTTCACCGCCTTTCGTTCCGCCGGTTGTGGGAGCGATGAAGAATAAGAAAGTGCTGATCTCGGGTATCGCGATAGGGCTTGTCGGATACGCGGTAGGCACCTATTTGGGAGTATTGATTGCATATATTTTGAATTGATAATTGACAATTGATAATTGATAATTAAAATGAAGAGATATTTAATTATTGTTCTTTGCTCTTTGTTCCTTGTTCCGGTTTACGCCAAGAAAGAGAAGAAGGCACAGGAAGTGGATTCCTTGGGTAATAAGATCAAGACAGGTTGGAACTTCGGTATCTTACCGTCTATTGCGTACGATGCCGATTATGGTTTTCAAGGCGGTATTCTGACGAACATCTATTATTACGGTGACGGCAAGCAGTACCCGGAGTATATCCATTCGCTTTATTTCGAAGGTGCTTATACAACCAAGCACCACGGTATCTTCCGTCTCAACTACGACTCGAAATACCTGATTCCGGGTTATCGGTTGACCTTAGACGCTACATATCTACCGGACGCGATGTGTGACTTCTACGGTTTCAACGGTTATCAGTCGGTGTATAACCCGACCTGGCATACCTGGAAGAAGAACCCCGAGAAGATGTCTGTAGAGGACTATCGTACCCGTGTGTTCTATAAGTACAAACGCGATTTGATTCGTGTGGCAGGTGATATCGAAGGTACGATCTACAAAAACCTCAAATGGAACGCCGGTATCGGTGTACTGGGTTATATCATCGATGACTGCAATATCAAGATGCTGAACGGTAAGCGCACCTATGACCCGACGCTGGATCATCAGAAAGCCTTGAACCCCGACGAGCCTTTGTTGTACGACAAATACAAAACCTGGGGGCTGATAGGCGCAGATGAACAGAACGGAGGTTGGCATCCGTATGTACGTGGCGGTATCACGTATGACACCCGGGACAAACGACAAGGTCCGAACAGCGGTATCTATACCGACCTGTTCTTCACCTATTCGGCAGCGTTCAACGCCAAATACGGTCAACAAGCCGCAGCGGGTTATAACCACCTGCAGTTCAACTTCACTTTCCGACATTACGTACCGTGTTTCAAAGACAAGAACGGCGTGAACCGTATCACCTTCGCCTATCGCTTGGGTGTGCAGAACCTGATAGCCGGTCGGTCACCTTTCTACATGGATAACTATATGAACACCTTGTTCATCCAGCGTGTGTATTACGAAGGCCTGGGTGGCGGTAACTCAATACGCGGTATGATGGCGAATAGAATTCTGGCGAACGGTTTTGCGTTTGCGAACGTAGAGTTCCGGTTCCGGGTGGTTAACTTCGACATAGGTCGGCAACATTTCTTCGTGGGGCTGAACCCGTTCTTCGACTTAGGTGTGATCACCCAACCCTATCAACTCGATGACTTAGTTCAAAGGCATACCAACGGTGCGTACAACACCTTAAAGGAGAGTATGACCGCAACTACACCGAATGACAAATACGAAGATTATTTCAGTACCGATTCGAAGGATATCTACATGCCGCATATGACTGCCGGGGTGGGGCTGAAGATCGGTATGAACGAGAACTTCGTGCTGTCTGCAGACTGGGGAATGCCCATTGACCGCAGGGATAACGGTAAGTTAGCCAATTTCTATGTGAAGATGGGATACCTGTTTTAAAGTTGAAAGTTTAAAGTTGAAAGTTGAAAGTTGAAAGACGAATGAGTCAGAAGAAGAACCACTCGGGATTATGGATCATGATTGTGGCAAGCATTGCGCTGGAAGCCATCTCATGTCTCATGTATTTCACCAGTCGTGCAGCGATTCGTCAAGAGGCGGATATGCGTGCCAAGACGGAGTTACGCAAAGCGGAGTTGGAGATTGAGTTACACACAATCGAGATGGAGACGGCCGCTAAGACATTGGCCTTACTGGTAGAGAAAAACATCAATTGTCCCGATTCGGTCTATGCAGCAACGGACTTGGCAGTTCGTACGATGCGTACCTTCACCAGTGTAGCTGTGGCGTATGTACCGGATTACTTCCCGAAGGCAGGTCGTTTTTTCGAAGCCTGTAGTAGTCGGATCACGGAGGATAGTGTCTATACCCGTCAGATAGGCAGTGCCGCACACGACTATACGGAGATGGAGTGGTGGCAGAACGGTTTTGTGCACGACAGTTGTTGGTGGTGCGAACCGTACATGGATGATTCGGGTTCGGAGGCTCCGGTGGTCAGTTGTTCCTACCCTGTTTGCAACGCACAAGGCGAAGTGGTAGCCGTGGTATGTGTCGATATGCGACTGGATTATCTGCAACAGAAACTACCGGAATATCTGCAGGTTTATAAGAACAGTTTTTTCTCGATTCGTTCAAGCAAAGGCGGTGACATCGTACGTGCAATGGACACAGTGCCCGGGCGCAGATACAATAAATACAACGAAGAGATCGATGCTACGGGTTGGCATATCGAGATTGTCATTCCGGACGATGAGTTATTCAAGGACCTGAACCATACCGGTCGTATCGTCGGCTTACTGATGTTACTCGGTCTGGCGCTTTTGGCGATCATGCTCATTCACTCGTCACGCACAAACAAGAAACTTCTGCAATCGACGGCGAAGAACCAACGCATGGAGAATGAGTTATACGTAGCCGGAGCGATTCAGACGGCGATGCTGCCGAAAGTCTTCCCTCCCTTCAACGACCTGAGGAATGTGAATGTCTATGGTACGGTGAAACCTGCCAAAGAGGTAGGCGGAGACCTGTATGATTTCTACGTTCGGCACGACAGACTCTTCTTCTGTATCGGTGACGTGAGCGGTAAGGGCGTACCGGCATCGCTGGTGATGGCAATGACACGGTCCTTATTCCGATCCATCACTTCGCACGATGAAGATGCGGCTTCGGTGATGACGAAGATGAACCAAGCCTTTGTTGAACAGAACACGCAGAACATGTTCCTCACCCTTTTCATCGGTATCTTAGACTGCAAAACGGGCAGGTTGGATTACTGCAACGCAGGGCATAATGCTCCGGTAAGAATACAGAACACAGACCGTTCCACTGACAGAGCACAGATGCTGGATGTAGTACCGAACTTACCCTTAGGCGTGGAAGGGGAATGGGTGTTCCAGGCACAGCAGGTACAGATGGCATACAACGACCTTTTGTTCTTATACACCGACGGTCTGACTGAGGCGGAACGCAGTACACACGAGCAGTTTGGAGAAGAGCGAATGATGAAGAGATTAACGGATGAAGGGATGAAGGGGTTAGTGGATCCTCACAAACTGGTGGAGAAGATGCAGGCAGAGGTGGAGGCGTTTGTTGATGGCGCAGAACAAAGCGATGACTTGACGATGATGGCGATACGGTATCAACTGCCGGCATTGATTATGCGCAATGACATCCAGCAGATCCCTACCTTGGCGGAGTGGATAGATAGCCTTGATATTCCGAAGGAATTGAACACACCGATTAACATCGCTATCGAAGAGGCGGTAACAAACGTGATGCTGTATGCATATCCGGGGCAGAGCGGACAAGTGTTAGTCGAAGTGGCGAAAGGCGAACAACTTGTCTTCACCATCACGGACAGCGGTGTGCCTTTTGACCCGACGCAGAAGGAAGAGGTGGACATTACGCTGAGTGCGGAAGAACGTCCTATAGGCGGTCTGGGTATCCATCTGGTGCGTCAGATCATGGATGAAGTTAAATACGAACGAATAAATAATCAAAACATATTAACTTTAGTTAAAAAATTATGACGACAACTATTCAAGAGAACGGGAACCAAGTGCTTGCGTTCTTTAGCGGACGTCTGGACACAGCCGCAGCTGTACAGACCGCAGAAGAAGTAAAACCTTTGTTGGAAGCAGCGAACAAAGAGATCATCTTGGACTGTACGGAGTTGGAATACATCTCCTCAAGCGGTTTGCGTATCTTCCTCAGTATCCGCAAGGAAGCCGCAGCACACGGCAGTAAGGTGATTGTTCGGAATATCAACGCCGATATCCGTCAAGTATTCATGATGACGGGATTTGTAAGCCTATTCGTCATCGAATAAATCGTCCAATCGTAAATCGTTAAATCGTAAATCATTTTATGGACTTGCATTGTGAGATGATGATGGAGGAGTACCAAGCCGCATTGCCGGAGTTGGAACGTCTTCTGCAAGAGGTGCTTGCCAAACTACGTGAAGCCTTGGAACGCAACGAGATGCTGGTGACTGCCGTGGAAGGACGCGTCAAGACGCGGAAGTCCCTGGAAGGTAAGTTGGCGTTGAAGGGAACCAAGTACGCGACCTTAAGCGACATCACGGATCTGGTAGGAGCCCGTATCGTGACGTTTTATACGGACGATGTGGACCGTATCGCGGCGATGGTGGAGCAATTGTTCGAGATCGACTGGACCAACTCCGTCGATAAGCGTATGCTGCATCAGTTGGACAGTTTCGGGTATAACTCGCTGCATTACGTATGTAAGATGCCGGGGTATGATTTCCGTTTTGAGTTACAACTCCGCACGACCTTACAGCACGCTTGGGCGTCCATCAACCACGATATCGGTTACAAGACCGGCGTGGAGATTCCCCGAGAGTACTTACGGCGTATCAACCGTTTGGCGGGTATCTTGGAGATGGCCGACGATGAGTTCAGTCGTATCCGTACCGAGATCACCGATTACCGCAGACGTGTACACCAACTGGTTCAGAACGGTAAGTTGGACGATGTGCAGTTGGATGGTGATACCTTCAGCAGTTATCTGCAGGCACGTCCGTTCGATGCGCTCAACAGACGTATCGCAGCCATCAACCAGGCTGAGATACAGGAGGTTCCGTTGAACCGCTACCTGCGCGTGTTCAGCGCCTTCGGTTGCAAGACCTTGGGTGACGTACAACGTTTGGTGAAGCAATACGAAGAGGATGCTTACCGTCTGGCACGTCATCAGTTGGGCAACACGGATCTGGATATCATCTCTTCGGCGGTAGGCGTACAGAACATCTGCATCGTGTGTATCTTGGCAAGCGGTGGAGGAAAGATGGGTCTGGTTCGATTCTTCGATGCCATCAACGGTCACAACACCCAGAACGAAGCGATCGCCGAAATGACGTTTAATTTAGCCAAAAATTTACAGTTATGATAGAACCTATTTTGATTAATTTGAATGACTACGTACGTACCGGTGAAGGTGCGAACGGTGCGAGTTATAACCATAAGACCGACCCGAACATCATGATGAAGATGTATTTCCGTAATTTCGAGGCGGCCGCGTTGGAATTGGAGTTGGCGAAGAAAGTGTATAATGCCGGTATCCCGACACCGGAACCGGGTGACTTGGTAACGGACGGAGAACGCATGGGTATCCGTTTTAAGAGGATCGTAGGTAAGAAGAGTTACTCCCGTGCCTGCGGCGATAATCCCGAGAAAGCGGAAGAGTACGGACGTGAGTTTGCGCAGCTATGCAAGAAACTGCATGCTATGCATGTCGATACAACGCAGTTTGAGTGCGTGAAGGACCGTTTGTACAAGATGTTAGACGCCAATCCCGATTTTACGGCAGAGCAGAAAGCGAAACTCCGTGACTTCATCGCCGCAGCGCCCGATACCGATACGGCGATACACGGCGACTTGCAGTTCGGAAACGGTATCTTTGTGGAAGAGAACGGTAAGAAGACGCAGTATTTCATTGACTTGGGTGATTTCTGTTATGGATATCCGATGTTCGATATCGGTATGGTGTATCTGTGTTGCTGCCTGAATGACGAGGCATGGACGATGGAGGTGAACCATATGAGTAATGCGACGGCTGCCCGTTTCTGGGACGGTTTTGCAGCGGAGTATTTTGGTCCGGACGCCAACATGGAAGAGGTGATGAAAGAGGTGAAGATCTACGCCGGACTGAAGACCATTATGATTGAACGCGACACCCACTGTCCGATGCCGAATTTTAGAGCGATGCTGGAAGGAACAATATATTAGTCGAAAGACAAAAGACAAAAGGCGAAAGCTGTATGGGAAATAAATATATAGACACAGATTTATTGGATCGGGCGATAGTGTTTGCCGTGCAGGCACACCATAACACGGAGCGAAGAGGAAAAGGTTTTCCGTATATCGTTCACCCGATGGAGGCAGTAGAAATCGTGGCGACGATGACGTCCGATCAGGAGTTACTGGCTGCGGCCGCGTTACATGACACGGTGGAAGATACCGACGTGACGGTAGAGCAGATCCGGGAAGCGTTTGGAGAACGTGTGGCAGACTTGGTACATGCAGAGAGTGACCAGATTAATGGTGAATTGTTTAATGGTGCGAATGGTGATGAAGAATCCACTTGGCATGCCCGTAAGCAGGCAGCGATAGACCGTTTGGCAGCAGCCAGTCACGATGCGAAGATCATAGCGCTGGGTGATAAGTTAAGTAACATGCGTGCCATCTGGCGGGACTATCAGGTGATCGGCGATGCCATTTGGAATATCTTCCACGTCAAAGACAAAGCCTCCCACGAATGGCATTACCGAGGCCTTGCCGCTTCGCTAAGTGAACTGCAAGATACGTTTGCATATCAGGAGTTCGTGCGCTTGATAGACGAAGTTTTTTCGGGATCCCGGAATCCCGGTATACCGGTATCATGAATATTGTTTTCGAACATATTGACAATGCCCGGGATTTGGGCGGAATGATCGGAGCCGGAGGTCGGGAGATACGTCCCCACCGATTGATCCGTACTGCCCATCTGCACGATGCGAGTGATGCCGATGTGGCACGACTAAAAGAGGAGTATAACCTCTGCCGGATCTTCGATTTCCGGTCCATGAACGAGTTCAAGGTGGTGCCGGATCGGGAGATAGAAGGGGTGCAGCATCATCTGTTACCAACCATCGACATGCGAGCAGAACAACAGACGGGTAAACCGATTCCCGAAGAGGCGTTCTTTGAGTTGGACCGACATATCGTCAACTACTCCTTCTATCCGGAGGTGCAGATGATGGCGCGGAACATGTATCCATCGCTGATACAATCGGAGTTTTCGCAATTACAGTACGCGGCTTTTTTAAGACTGATCGTGGAGGCACCCGAAGACGGAGGAATCCTTTGGCACTGCGCGCAAGGCAAGGACCGTACCGGTTGGGGTGCAGCCTTTCTGATGTTCGCGTTGGGCGTAGAACGTGAGGCAGTCATTGCCGATTTTGATCAGAGTAACGAAGCCTACCTGCCTATCGTGAATAAGTTGAATCACGACATCGACGAACTAGGCGGAGGAGATGCCGAGAAAGCTGTTATTCAGGCGTTTATGGGGGTCAGTACCGCCAATTTTATAACTACTCTGGACCTCATTGACCGTGAATACGGCGGGATGACCCATTACTTACAAGACATTTTGTGCCTTACGCACGAGGACATACAAACGCTTCGAAAAAGATATTTGTTACAATGAAAAAACTACTTATTCTCTTTGCCGCAGCGATGATGCTGACGGCATGTTACCACAAGACGGACAGCCCTCGTGGTTCATGGGCAAAAGGAGCAGACATTAGTTGGCTCAGTGAGATGGAACACGACGGAGTGAAGTTTTATAAGAACACCGACCGCTGCGCTGACAGAGTACAGAGCACAGACTGTATTGAACTGCTGCGTGGCATGGGGATGAACGCGGTGCGGTTACGGGTATGGGTGAACCACAGCACGGGTTGGAGTAACAAAGCCGACATGCTCGTTCTTGCCAAACGTGCCGCACAAGCCGGTCAACGGATCATGATCGACATCCATTACTCGGATTTCTTTGCCGACCCCAACCAACAGACTATTCCTGCAGCCTGGCAGCATTATGATTATCCGACGATGCTGGAAGCGGTTCGTGAACACACGCTGGATGTGCTGTACGCACTCAAAGAAGAAGGTATCAAACCCGAATGGGTACAGATCGGTAACGAAACCCCGAACGGGATGTTATGGCCGATGGGACGGGTGAAAGAGACAGCAGGTAATTGGGAACACTATGCCGGTTTCACCAAGATGGGGTATGAAGCAGCCAAAGAAGCGTTCCCGGATATCAACGTCATCGTACATGTGGACAACGCATACGAACGGCGTGACTGGTTCTGGGAATCCATGCAGGCCTACGGTGGCAAATGGGATATGATCGGTTTGAGTCACTACCCTATGATGAGTGCCTGGAACGGTGGTAAGAGTTGGCAGGAGATGAATGTGTTAGCCGAAGAGAATATCAAGCGTCTCATTCACGACTGGCATTGTCCGGTGATGATCGCCGAAGTGGGTATGTTTGCCAATGATCCGGAGTCTGCCATCGTGATGGAGGATTTCATGAACCGCATCACCGCCATCGATTCGTGTGCCGGCATCTTCTACTGGGAACCCGAAGTGTACGGCGGTTGGCGACCGACGGAATACATCCCTTTGGGATGGGGCAGCTATGAGATGGGTGCATTTACCCCGGAAGGAACACCGTCCGAAGTGATGCAGATAATGCTGTCCGATACGAAATAAAGAAACGGTTTCTTACCGACGAATCCAAGTCTGATTTCGGCCGATGATACTGAATCGGTCAATCGAACCCCGGAGGACCAACTTACCGTCCTTCGGGAATATTTTTCCATAGTAGAACTTACCGGATTCGGGATCGAGCACTTTACCTCCTGTCAGTTCGTCATGGGCGGTACTGTAACTCATTCCCCGAATGATCATCAGTCCTTCGAGCAAGGCATTATGGTCTTCCCCTTTGCACGCTTCGCAACGCAGGTCTTTGGGCCCCATCAACATCTTGGATACCTTGCCGTAGATCAGTCCGTCCTCGCCTTGATAGATGGTGATAATGGAGTAGTTATTACCGGTTTTGTCATCGACGGTTTTCCAATCACCCAAGATATCATTGAGGTGCGCAGAGACGGTCAAAGTCGCCGTCAGTAGTGCCAAAAAGAGCGTTATTCGTTTCATAAATCCTTGTTTTACTCAAAATCGGCTGCAAAATTACTAAAATTTTTGCATATTTGCAATTTTTGTTGTACCTTTGCGACAAATTTATGGTTTATGACACTTGTTTTTGCATCAAATAACGCCCATAAGTTGGCGGAAGTGAGAAATATTATGCCTGCCGGTATCGACGTGCTGAGTCTGAACGACATCGGTTTTGAGCAAGAGATCGAAGAGAACGGTACGACGCTTGAAGAGAATAGTAAAATCAAAGCTGAAACCGTTTGCCAATGGCTAAAATCGTCCAATCGTCAATCGTCCAATCGTCAATCGTCCAATCGTCAATCTATTGATGGCGTTTTTGCCGACGATACCGGTTTGGAGATCGATGCCTTGGGCGGCAAGCCGGGGGTCTATACGGCGCGCTGGTACCGATTGAATGATGGAATGAGCGCTGCACTTAATGATGAGATGATGATTTTTGCAGCGAACCGCAAGAAAGCCTTAACCGAACTGGCAGGTAAAGAAGACAGAGGTGCACAATTCCGAACCGTTATCACGCTGATTCTTTTTGAGAACACAGATATCCAAGTGAGCGGTATCGTTCGGGGACGGATAGCCGAAGAGGAGTACGGGCAAGGTGGTTTCGGATACGACACGCTCTTTATTCCCGAAGGGTACGACAAGACCTTCGGCGAACTGCCGGCAGAGATAAAAAACAACATCAGTCATCGCGCCAGAGCACTCACTGAACTCGTTAAACTGTTAAATCGTTAAGAATGATCAAATATAAATACATCGCAGTCATTATGTTGGGTTCCCTGCTATCTGCACTAGTACAGGCAGGTCCGATGTGGAGAACCCATTTTGCGTATAACAACGTGACGCAGATCGCTGTGTCGCAAGACAAAGTGTTTGCCATCTCTGACGGCAGTCTCTTTAGCGTGGAGAAGCAGTCGGAACAGGTGAAGGTATATAACCGCTTGTCGGGTTTGCACGGCACAGGTATCATCTGTATCCATTACGACACGAAGGGCAAACAGTTGTTGATCTGTTACTCAGACGGTAAGATCGATGTGCTGACCGAACAGGGAGTGCAGTATATCAGCGAACTGTACAACAAAGAGATGACGCAACGCAAGACGATCTACAACGTCACTATTTCCGGCAGAACGGCATATTTATCTACGCATTACGGTGTGCAGACGATGGATCTGCAGGAGCGGAAGTTAGTGGACAGTTATTGGTTACGTCCCGCCGGTCAGGAGACGCCGATCCAAGATGTCCGTATCGTCCAAGACAGTATCTACGCGTTCGCCGAAGACAGTATGTACTGCGCTTCGTTAAACGATAATGTATCCGATTACAATTATTGGAAACGGGAGAAACGCGGAAACCGTATCACGCCGGACGCCAAGAAAGGGATCGAGTATGACGACACGAAGGATATCTGGCACGCCGGTTACGGCGAAGGTATCAAGCGTTATACGAAAGCGACCAAACAATGGATGAGTTACAAACCGGCAGGTCCTGCCGTCAACACGCCTTACCGCATTACGGCAGCACAAGGTAACATATGGGTGGTGCCCGGCGGTCGATGGGCTTCGGAGTATAACAGACCCGGTATCGTGATGCGGTACGACGGGCAGCAATGGACGAATGTCGAAGCGGCAGTCACCGAAGCGAAGACCGGTCATGTATGCTTGGATTTTATGAACGTGGCGGTTGATCCGAAAGACAAGACGCACTATTTCGTCACCAGTTACGGAACGGGGCTGTATGAGTTCAAGAACGATGCGGTGGTTCGTCAAGAGATAGCCGGAGGGAACAACACGCTTATCGCTCTTGATCCTAATCTGCCGGACCGATATACCCGTGTGGACTTTGCCACGTATGATGCAGCCGGTCGGTTATGGTTCATGAGCGCCACCACTTTCGGACAGCTGCAGTGTCTGGAGAAGAACGGTACTTGGCACAGTGTCGATGTAGCAGCTGATGGTTCATTGCTGGCTGCTCACACTCCGGCTTGTCTGATTCTGGACAACCGTAACTCCCGCCATAAATGGATAGCGACTGCACGTTATAACACCTTCGTATGCCTGTTAGACGACGGAGGTACACCTTTTGATAACTCGGACGACAAGACCATACGTCGTTCCGAATGGACCGATCAGGAAGGGAACATCTTCAACCCGACTATTATCCATGATATGAAGCAAGACAGCAAAGGACGTATCTGGATGGCTACGGACCAGGGTATCGCTTATATCGAGACCACCGATCATTTCCATTCGGACGCTATCGTTCGACCCACGGTGATGGATGATAACGGAGAGAACCCCACTCGTTCGTTGATCTTCAAAGCTCTTTGCGAAGCAAGCGATGGTTCTATCTGGGCAGGTACGGAGACCTTAGGTATCTACGTACTGAACGAGGATGCTACGGAGATCACAGAACATCTCACTACCGATAACTCCGCCATGCCGGCTAATAGTATCTTGTCCCTGGCGTGTGCCGACAACGGACATATCTTCATCGGTACTGCAGAAGGCTTGGTAGAATACGATGCAAACGGATGGGGTGAAGGCTTGAACAGCTCAGAGGATGAAGGAGAGAATGGATTAGAGGAAGGAAGTATGCAACGATGGAGACTGCATTTCTGTTACTCCGATCCCCAAGAGATAGCCGCTTCTGACAAACGGGTTTATGCAGCCGCTAACGGTGCGCTCTTCTGCGTGAACAGAGCCGATGAGAGTATCGATTACTGGAGTAAATCGACCGGTCTGAACGGAACGAGCGTGTCACATATCGCGTACGACGAGCAGTCCAACCAACTGGTGATCGCTTATAATGACGGGCGTATTGACCTGCTGAGCGATGACGATGACGTGACCCAGATGCCGGATCTGTACATGAAAGCAGGTTCGATAGCGGTCACCATCAACTGCCTGACTGCCGGTTCGCGTTACACCTATGCCGGAACGAGTTTCGGTATCATCGCCATCAATACCCGTAAGGGCGAAGTAGCAGATACCTATTATATCGGGCAGGAGGCATCGTCGGTCGATGTGCGTGCCATCATCGAACAGGGAGACTCGCTCTATGTTTTCTCCACCAATAAACTGTACAAAGCGGCATTGAGCGATAATCTGGTAGATTACGCTTTCTGGTCTGCCGATACGATTCAGGGAGGAGACGTACAGCAGGCCGCTGCTTGGCAGAACGAGTTATATATCTTGCAGCACGACTCGCTCTATCGCCAAACAGGAGACACGTGGCAACTGGTGCTCGGCGAACCGATCCGATGGATGAGTGCGAATGACGGACAGATGCTCGTCTATACGGACAAAGGCTTGTTCCGCTTGAAGGACGACTATACGCCCGAAGGTCTGAGTGACCGCTACGCCATGAACACGGCTTGTTTCACCAAAGGTGAATACTGGGTGGCTGAGATGAACTGGGGCTTGATCAAGTTAGACACGAACGGGGATCATATCTTCCATACCGAAGGTCCGAACAGTAATTTCGGTTACAGCATGCATGCGGCTAACGGACATATCTACTCGACGGTAGGCGGCAGATGGTCCACCGAGTTCATTCGTGAAGCACGAATCAACATCTTCGACGGATATAACTGGCGAGGCATCTCGGCATATGATATCTTAGCCGATCTGGGTGTTTGGACCTTGGATGCGGTCAGCGTAGCCGTTGATCCCACCGATGCCGGTCATTTCTATGTGGCGATGTATGGATGCGGTGTGGTAGAGTTCCGTGATTTCAAAGCCGTCAAACAATACATGCCGAATAACAGTACCTTAACATCCGTCGATCCTACCAATCCGGAGTTCTACACCCGTACGGACGGTGCGATGATGGATGAAGAAGGTAACCTTTGGGTACTTAATGCAACGAACTCAGCGGCAGGAAAACCGGTTCATGTACTGACGCCGAACGGTATCTGGTACGGTTTGCGGTTACGCAGTAACGGTACAGACATAGCCTTCACTACACCCTCCGGTATCTGGCCGGACAGACGAAGCAGCCGTTACAAGTGGATGTTCGACCAACGCTACAGTCAAGGTGTCATTCTGTTCGATGACGGAGGAACGCCAACCAACAACAGCGATGACTACTGCCTCAAACGCAGTTCGTTCGTGGACCAGAACGGTACGGTGCTTGCACCATCGAACTTCAACTGCTTTGCACAAGACCATACGAACCGGATCTGGATAGGTACCGAGAAAGGTATCATCCTCATACCTGAGACAGTCGATTTCTTCCAGTCCAACGCCTGTCGCCGTATCATCATCCCTCGTAATGACGGAACGAATTTAGGCGATTACCTCTTGGGCGACGAGCAAGTCACCTGTATGGCGGTAGATGGAGGAAACCGCATGTGGATAGGAACCGCCAACTCGGGTCTGTACCTTATCGAAGATGACACCATCACCGCAGCCCATTTCACGGAATACAACAGCCTGTTGCCGTCCAACAGTATCCAGTCCATCTCGATCGTGCCTACGACCGGCGAAGTGTTCGTCGGTACCGGCAAAGGTATCGCATCTTATCGCAGCGATGCCAGTGAACCGGCGGAGACGATGAGCGGCGCGTATGCCTATCCGAACCCCGTCCGTCCGGACTACGGAGGAGTCATCAGTATCTGCGGACTGATGGATAACACAGTGGTGAACATCGTAGATGCAGCCGGCAATCTGGTATGTAAGACCCGCAGTCACGGAGGTACTGCCGTATGGGATGGAAACGATGCCTACGGCAGAAGGGCTACACCCGGTGTCTATACCGCACTCTGTAACGCTAACGGCGGTCATACGGTGGTCAAGATCATGGTGATACGATAAAAAACAAAATGCGTAAGTATCTCCTGCCCATACTTCTCTATTTGTTCATCAACGTCCTGTTTGTGGACAAATACACCCTGCGCGTCACGGAGTGGCATTATATCCTGGATGCGCTATATGTGTGTGTCGCGTGCGCATTGATGGTCGGACTATACTATTGGAAACCGCGTCCAAAGACCTCCAAGATACTCTTGTACAGTGCCGGTTTGGGCTATAGTGCATTACTGATTGCATTGCAGTATAGGATTGATCCGCTCGGACTGCAAGTGGACCGATGGTCCGCTATCCATTATTTCCTGGATAACTTATTCCAAGGCATCTATCCCTACGCTGCCCAGACGCACTTAGGCGGATACGGTTCGCCTTTCCCCGTATGGCAGGTACTTCATATCCCGTTTTATGCGATAGGAAACGTAGGACTATCCTTCTTTGCTGCCTTGGCGCTCTTCTTATTCGTCATCGCACGCAGTCGTTCCGCTCATTTCGCACTCTTGACGCTGATCCTGCTGATGGCATCCCCTGCTATCCAATATGAGATAGTGGTACGAAGTGACTTGTTCACAAATTTCATGTGCGTCTGCGCCTTGTGCGAATGGTTGAGGTATAAGTCCGTTCGGTTTACCGACCACACCTTGCTTCTCGCTATCATCGCCGGTTTATGCGCTTCCACCCGTCTGGCTGCGGTGATCCCGCTGGCATTGCTGTACGGCTACGCTTTCTTACAATCCGGTTGGAAGAAACAACTGCTTTTCGTGCTTACGGCATGCGGCACCTTCGTGTGTACCTTCGTTCCGTTCTTAGTATGGGGAGGAAACCAATTGCTGTTCTTCGAATATAATCCCTTCGTCCTGCAGACACGACAAGGCAGTCCGCTCGTTTTTGCCATCTTCGCCTTGATAGCGATCGCATGGACGGTGTATAAAAAAGACCACCTGCAGCATTTTCATTATGCGGCAGGCGGACTGCTTACGATTCTTGTGGTGCTCGCTTTCGGCTATGATAGCGTGCGTACCGGCAATGGAGATCTGTACAGTTCGTCGTACGACATCACTTATTTCAACATGGCGTTACCCTTCTATCTATACACGATAGTTTGGGGTCTTAACCACGAATCAGTTTCAGAAACTCTTCCCTCGTCTCTTGGCGATTAAAGGCTCCGGTGAAGTCCGACGTGACGGTCATCGCGTGTTGTTTCTGTACGCCACGCATTTGCATGCAGAGGTGCTCGGCTTCAATGACAACCATCACGCCCAAAGGATCCAGGGTCTTCTGGATGCACTCTTTGATCTGTGTCGTCAAGCGTTCCTGTACCTGCAAGCGACGGGCATAGACATCGACCACACGTGCGATCTTACTCAACCCCGTGATACGGCCGTTCGGGATATATGCCACATGCACTTTTCCGAAGAACGGTAACATATGGTGCTCGCAAAGGGAGTAGAAATCGATATCTTTGACCACCACCATCTGACGATAGTCCTCTTCGAACAGCGCCGAACGAAGGATCGCTTCGGGGTCTTCCTGATAGCCTTTTGTCAAGAACTGCAAGGCTTTACCCACCCGATGCGGGGTTTTCTTCAACCCCTCACGTTGCGGGTCTTCTCCTATCTGCGCCAAGGTGCTCTCTACCGCTTTCTCTATCGCTGCGGTCACTGCCGGATCCGGTGTAAATGCTTGCAAATCCATTACTGCTTCACTTGTATTTTATCGCGCACAATATAGGTATCACCCCGTAGATGCGGGTATTGCTGCACGAAGATTTTCTTATACTCTTTCGCTTCGTCGTAGGTACGGAAGTCGCCTAAACGCACTTTCCAGAACGGCGGTTGGTACTGCACATAGACCGTCTGACTGATACGGTCCTTGAGTTGCATCTCCAGATCCAGGGCCTCTGCTTTCGACTTCTGCTGATTATTGGCGGAGTATATCTGCACACGGAATCCGTCGATAGTGACCAACTCTTTCTTGCCGTACATCGCTTCCTCCATCAGTACACCCACCGTGGAGTCTTGTAATACCTGCACGCCCGGGATGGAGTCAAAAACCGATAATATAATGACTAAAAGGATGTTCATTCTCTAAACCTTACACACTAAACATTCAACAATTTCCATGCCATTAATAACGGAAGGACGAACCTCCGACGAACTCACGCAGGAACGATGTAGGCGGAATCTCTTTCTCCGGTATCGGCATGAAGTACTGCAGGAACTTCAACAGGCGGTGCGCCTCGGTATATTCCTCGCAGAACTTAGGCACCTCCGACAGGATCGGTTCCGCATGGCGTTTGAGCACAGCGAACTCGAAGATCAGCGCCGAGTTGAACATCACGTCCGCCTCCTCTTGGAACGGATAGACCCATTTCTGCTCACCGCGTATGACGGACGGACAACGGGCGATGGTCTCCTTGGCGGAGAAACCACGGTACTTATAGTCCCGCACTATACGACGTAACAGACGGATATCCGTAGTCGGGATCCAGTTATGGTTATCGATATTGATGGTGGTCAAAGCGGATACGAAGATCTTAAAGGTCAGCTCCTTGTCCACGTCGGGCAGCACGCAGGGGTTGAGCGCATGCAGACCTTCGATGACCAGCACACTGTCTTTCTGCAGTTTCAGTTTCTTACCCTTGAAAACACGTTCACCGATGGTGAAGTCGAAAGTAGGCAGATCCACCTCCTGACCGTCTAACAAAGCATGCATCTGTTGCCGGAAGAAAGGCAGATCAACGGCTTCCACCGTCTCAAAATCATACTCACCATTCGCATCCTTCGGTGTATCGACACGGTTCACGAAATAATCGTCCATACTCAACACTTCCGGCTTGATACCATCCACTAACAGTTGTATCTGCAGACGTTTGGAGAAGGTGGTTTTACCGGAAGACGAAGGACCGGAGATGAAGACGATCTTAGGACGCTTCTCGGCGATCGCATCGGCTATCTGCGCGATCTTCTTCTCGTGCAGGGCCTCTGCCAACTTGATCATCTCGAACGATTTCTTGTCTTTGCATGCTACGTTGAAATCGCTGACGTTATTGATATGCAGCAACTTGTTCCAACGGTTGTACTCCTGGAAGATCGAGAACATCTTCTCCTGCTGTATCGAGTCCTCAAGAATAAGCGGATTCGTACGGTTCGGGATTCGAACCAACATACCGTCCTTGAAGGGTGCGATATCGAAGAGGGTGATATAACCCGAACTGGGGAGCAGCACATTGCTGTAGTAATCGATGAAATCACCCATGCGGAAATAACGGCAGTAGGGATTACCGAGAACCTCGAAGATCGAACTCTCGTTGTTATACCGCGCAGCAAACATCTTCATCACCTCTTTGGTCTGCTTCTCTTCCTCTACGATGGGTCTGTCCTCCGCAATGATCTGGTGCATGCGCTGTTTGATCGCCTCAATCATCTCCGGCGTCACCTCAGGCGGCACGATCTCCCCCTCTATCTGCTCATCTTTGTCTATATGCCATTGGAGCGTACAGTAGTAACCTTTGCTGATCGGGTGCTCGACACGCAAGTCCATTTTCGGATACAACTCATTGACCGCACAAGCCAGCACCATACCCAAGGTACGCACATAAACACGCATGCCGGAAGGCGAACTGGCATCCAGAAACTCCACATCTTTGGGTTTGTACAGACGGAAGTCCAGGTTCTCCTCTTTGTAATTGACATGTGCCGCAATAATCGGGTATTTCAACTCGACATGCAACAGGTCTTTGAGCTCTATCAACGAGATACCGCGTGGTACATCATGATAGGTGTGCGTGTTCTTGCAATAAACGGTTATTGTCTGCTCCATCGTTCGATTGGTGATTAATGATTATCAATTTGTAGAAAGCGAGTCAATTTCGATGGCTTGTTTGAGCAAACGCTCCATGTCGCTTAACCGTACTTGGTTAGCGGCGTCTGATATAGCTTGGTCGGGATTCGGGTGTGTCTCGATGAACAGTCCGTCGATGCCTACCGCCAAGGCAGCACGCATCAAGTATGGCACCATCTCCCGGTTTCCTCCGGTGATACCGGCTTGCGAAGAAGGTTGCTGCACCGAGTGGGTGGCATCGAAGATGACCGGGCAACCGAAACGACGCATCTCCACCAGAGAAGTCATATCAACCACCAGACGGCCGTATCCGAAGGACGAACCCCGTTCGGTCAACCATACGCGTCCCTCTTTGGCGGAGTTCGGTGCTACCTGTTCAATCTTACGGATAGCCCCTCCCATGTCCCATGGGGCCATGAACTGTCCTTTCTTCACATTGACCGTTCGTCCTGTCACCGCAGCTGCTTGCAGCAGGTCCGTCTGCCGGCTTAAGAATGCAGGTATCTGCAGCACGTCTGCCACTTCGGCAACCGGCGCACACTGATGACTCTCATGGACATCGGTCACGATAGGCAGACCAAACTGCGTCTTCACCTCCTGCAGGATACGCAACCCTTCGTCCATCCCTACCCCACGTGCGGAAGCAGAGGTGCGGTTGGCTTTGTCGAACGAGGACTTGAAATAGAGGGTGATACCCAAGTCATAACAGAGGCGGTTCAGCGTCTCTGCAGTCGTCATCACGACATCTCTATTTTCAATGGCACACGGCCCTGCAATCAAAAACATAAAGGGATTTACGATTGGACGATGAACACTTTTTCGGATTTACGAATTTTTATAAGCACGAACCCACGCTAAGTGGATCTGGGCTTCGTGGGCACGTTGGTGCTCGTCAATGAAGGACGAGAGCGCCAGGTATAACTTCTCCTTCGGCAGATGATGGGCGGTACGATAGACTTCTATATTGTTCACGTACCAGATCAACTCCCGCTCTGTCCATTGGAGCGAGTAGATATAGTAGTCCCCTACGTTGATACCCGTCACGGTCGTACCGTCAAAACCCGACTCCGTATAAGCGCCTACCGTCAGGCGTTTGCCGTTATAATGGAAGAGACATATCTTCGGTAACTTCTTACCGGAACCCAACCACATCGCATGATGGACAGGACCCTCCAGGCGCACTTTTGCCATGAACAAACCGCCTTCCTGACGGAACGAGTCTGCCGTCTGGATGACATCGGATGTATAATCGAAATCCTTATTGATAAAGCCCTTCTTCTCGTCCCATGCCGGAGCCGTCACTTTCTCATTCTTCGTGATCAGACGTAACTTACCGTCCACCGCGCCTACGTTCTTACCGCCGTTATACGCCTGCTGCTCGTTCGCGAACGAATGCTGACTGAGCAATTTCGGACTGTCATACGCAAAACCTGCTTTCCAAGGAGACTCGGACAGACGATGCCAAGACAGTTCATCTACAAACGTAGTCTTCCATGCTTCCATGCGTTCTATCTCCGCTACGTCCTGCTTCAGATAGAAGATGATATCCGCACGTTCTGCCAGTTGTTTGTAACGCGCTTCCTGCTGGTACTCGTCCGTCGTCTTCCAACGGTTCGGGTTACTCCAGAACGCCAAGGCTTTCTTGAACTCGTCCGTCGCCACTTCTGCTACCAGCGCCTTGTACTCGTCAGGCACCTTCGAATCGCGGTAACGCAAATAGGACTTGTACTCCTTCGAACGCTCAAAGTCATACATCTGTCTCAACAACAAAGAGTTACGAACCTCTTTGCGGCTCTGTAACTTGATGTAATCCTCCGAATCACGGAACGCAAGATAGTCCTGCAGACGTTTACTGCCCTCCAACTCCAAGCACATCTGTAATTGCTTGTCGTGCAGCAACTCCTTGTACCTGCGGATCGTCGCATAGGTCGGGGTGGACTTGTACTCCGTACGGTTCAAGTTGAATTTCTTCTGGAAAAACTCTTTGCTTTCCACGATCTCCTTCAACTCCAGATACTCCTTCAACTCCGGAGATTTCTCTACCTGACGGAAACGGGCGATACGCTCTTGTTCCTCCATGATGTGGCGCTCCATGCGCTCGGTCGAATGAAGTTTACCAAATAACTTCTTAAAAAACAGATTCATATAATTCTTAATTCTTAATTCTTAATTCGTTGTATAGTTCGTCCAGCGAGTTAACAAAAACCGGTTCGTAGCTCTGCTGTGCCGGAATAAAATGCAAGTCCTGCATCAACCGTATCTGCTGCTTGAGCGGTTCATAAAAACCTTTGTAGTTCACTACGAACGTCGGTTTCTTATGTTCGCCTACGATTGCCGAAGAGGTCGCATCCATCATCTCGTCCAACGTGCCGTAACTGCCGGGCAGGCATACGATGACATCGGCTTCGTCACGCATACGCTGCTTGCGTTCGGACATGTTCGCTACCTCGATGAGATAATCGCAGTTGGTGGCTAAGCGTCCTGCCGCTTTGATACGCGGAGGGATAACCCCTATCACATGCGCACCGGCTGCCTTCGCCGCATCACTCGTCCGGGACATCAGCCCACCTGTAGCACCGCCGTAGATCAAGGTGTGCCCATGCTCACCGATCCACCGACCCAATGCATCACCGAGCATCAAGTACTCCTCCGGTATCGCATCCTTCGCGCTACAGTAAACAGCTATCCGCATCCTTTCAACTTTCAACTTTCAACTGCAAACATTGATCACGCATCAATGTTTGCATAGGTGGCGTTCTCTTCGATGAACTCACGTCTCGGCGCAACATCGTCACCCATCAGCATGGCGATGATACGATCGGCTTCGGCTGCGTTCTCGATCGTCACCTGCTTGAGCATACGGCGAGCCGGATCCATCGTGGTCTCCCACAGTTGCTCATCGCTCATCTCACCCAGACCTTTGTAACGTTGCGTCTTGATCGATTTCTCGTCCCCGTTACCGTAGTTCTGGATGAACGCCATACGTTGCTGGTCATTCCAGCAGTACTCGCTGTAGTTACCCTTCGAGCACTTATACAGCGGCGCACAAGCGATATAGAGGTGACCTTGCTCGATAACCTCTTTCATATGACGGAAGAACAAAGTCATAATCAGAGTAGCAATGTGCGCACCATCGACATCGGCATCGGCCATGATGATCACTTTGTGGTAACGGATCTTGGAAAGGTTCAACGCCTTCGGATCCTCTTCGGTACCGAACGTGATACCGAGCGCCGTGAAGATGTTACGAACCTCTTCGGACTCGAATACCTTATGCTCCATCGCTTTCTCCACGTTCAGGATCTTACCGCGTAACGGCAGGATAGCCTGGTGGATACGGTCACGACCGGTCTTGGCGGTACCGCCTGCAGAGTCACCCTCTACAAGGAACAACTCACATTCGCTTGCATCCTTGCTTACACAATCCGCCAACTTACCGGGCAGACCACCTCCGCTGAGCGGCGATTTACGCAGCACACTCTGACGGGCGTTACGGGCAGCAATACGTGCCTGTGCAGCCAGGATAACCTTTTCTACGATCTTCTTCGCATCGTCCGGGTGCTCCTCCAGATAGTTCTGCAGGGCTTCCGAAACGGCGGAGTTGACCATACCGGCAACCTCCGAGTTACCAAGTTTGGTCTTCGTCTGACCCTCGAACTGCGGTTCGGCTACCTTCACACTGATAACAGCCGTCAGACCTTCACGGAAATCGTTCGGGTCGATGGTCGAGTTACCCTCTTTGTCTTTCAGTTTCGCCTTCTCCAGCATCTTACTCTCCTCCGCATATTTCTTCATGACGCGGGTGAGGGCGGCACGGAAACCGGCTACGTGGGTACCGCCTTCGATGGTATTGATATTATTGACGTAGGAGTGTACGTTCTCGTTGAAGTCGGTGTTGTAGATCATCGCTACCTCTACCGGCGTACCGTATTTGTCGGTATTGAGGTGGATCACCTCCGAGATCAGCGGTGTACGGGTGCCGTCGATGTAACGAACGAACTCGCTCAGACCCTTCTCCGAATAGAATGTCTCTTTCTTGCAATTTCCCTCTGCATCTACGACACGTTTGTCCTTGAGGACGATCTTGATGCCGGCATTGAGGAATGCCAGTTCGCGCATTCTGTTTGCGAGGATATCCCAATGGTAAACGGTCTCGGTGAAGATCGTATCGTCCGGCCAGAACTGCACGAACGTACCCGTCTTGCGTTGCTCCCAGTTACCGGTTGCCTCTGCTTCCGTGATCGTATGAACCGGCGCCAGCGGTTTGCCCTTCGCATAATCCTGACTGTGGATCGCACCGTTACGATAAACCTCGACGTGCATCCGTTTACTCAACGCATTCACGCAGCTCACACCTACACCGTGCAGACCACCGGACACCTTGTAACTGTCCTTGTTGAACTTACCACCGGCGTGCAGCACGGTCATTACAACCTCCAATGCCGACTTATGCTCCTTCGGGTGCATATCAACCGGTATACCACGACCGTTATCCTGAACGGTGATGGAGTTGTCCTCATTGATATGAACGGCGATCTCATCGCAGAAACCGGCGAGTGCCTCATCAATGGAGTTATCCACTACCTCATACACCAGGTGGTGCAGACCCTTGAGCGATATATCGCCGATATACATCGCAGGACGTTTACGCACCGCCTCTAATCCCTCGAGCACTTGAATACTCGATCCATCATACTTTTCTTGTTGTTCTTTGCCTTCCGGCACGATTACTTCTTCCATTGTATATATTAATTCTTTTATCTTTCGACTTTCGACTTTCGACTCTATATAATATATGTACGGGCGCGCCAAACGCACGCGCACGAAAATCGGCTGCAAAGATACAAAAAAAAATTGACATACACAACAGTGTATGCCATTTTTCTTTGATTTTTCGTATTTTTTCGCAAAAAGATAATAGATTATTGGTAAATATTATCCCAACAAATGCGTATTTCTGCGCAGCCAATGAATGAAGATCGGATCTGCAAAGCGAATGTCTTTCCCTTCGATTTCGACTAGTTCCTTCTTTTGCAAAGCCTTTTTGATGGTTGCGATATTGGCGGAACTACCTAATTCATACTCATCAATGGTTTCTTTGCGGTTTATCTCCGGCGCTTTCCCGTCCATGACCGCCCGCACAAAACGGATTTGGTATTGGGTAAGTCCGTTCATCTGCTCCATGAATAAAGCATGGCTTTGATTCAACAGGTCCTGCTGTGCATCGGTCAATATCTCCTCATTAACGTCATTGGTTGTACGTGCCCATACCAGCCAACTCAGTTGCTGCACATAGGATGAGTTGCCATCTACATAGGCATAAATCTGATCAATTATCTCGGACGATATATGTTTATCGGCTTGCTCAAAACGCTTTTGAATATATTCGTACCAGTACTCAATGGGTATCCGCTCCAAAAAAATCATGTCTCCGAACTTGTAAAACGGATAACTGCGGCTTCCGAACATATTCATCAGCAGATGACGTTTACTACCATAAAGACAATAAGAGACAGAATGCTGGTGTTGCCAAACAGAACGCAGTTTCTTTTGGAACGTAACGGAATCATTCATCTCGCCTATTTGCTGAAACTCATCGATACAGATGATAATATGGATGTTTTTCTCCTTAGCAATCCGTTCCGGTAACGTAAGTACCTCCTCTCCATAGTTAGAAACTACACTTTTGAGACTGAACGAGACCGGATTCATCGGGTCGGCAGACATTGTGATAATGGGTACTAATGAACTAAGAAATCGTTTCGCATTCTCCATCCATTCCTCCGTACGAGTTGCGGTCTGTCTGATGATTTCGGTCGCAAACAAGCGAAAGAAGTCCTCCGGTGTACGCACAGAGAAAGCATCCATCCGCACAATGCGAATATCAGAACGATCCTTCATCTGTTCCGCCACTTTATTGACCAAAGAAGTCTTACCCCAACGACGCGGAGAAATGATAACCGTATTGAGTCCGTTCTCAAAATTCATGCGCAATCGAAAGGTCTCTTTCTCGCGGTCTGTAAAATACATTTCTTCTGCCGCTACGCCATAAACAAAAGGTGCATTCATAAGCCTTAATTTCAAAATTCGCTGCAAAGGTACGAAAAATATTTCAAACTAACAAATAAATTAGTAATAAAATTGTTACTAATTAAAAAATTACATACATTTTGCGCCTTTTGTATCCGCCTTTTGTATCCACCTTTCCTTTTCCTCCTCCTGGCGCTCTTAAAATGCCCTTTACTCACGTACAAATATAGAGCAGCCTCGCATTCCTGCGAGACCGCTCTTCAATGAATTACGTATTTATAACGGGGCTTATTTTACCTGTGAACCCATCACGTTATAAATCTTACCATCGCGGAGAATATATATTACTCCATTCTCGATTACTTTGGTACAGGATGCATTCTTCCATTCCACGTTCTCAATTCCTTCTGTAATCGGGTGAGCCGGATCTTGGAAGAGTGCCTTCAAATAGGTATCTCCGCTTACATGAACGGTACGAATGGCATTCTTGTCACCGTCACTCCAACGCACGAATTCAAAACCTTCCTTGGCGATAGCTGCAATCTGAGTGGACGGGTCGGAGCAATCCGGGATACGGGTCATCATCGTCGTTCCCATGTTGTAATCATTGGGCTCAATCATGAACATGTAACCCAGCACACCGTCAATCTGGCAGCCGTGGTCTTTTTCTTTGAAGAGCGCGCAGATATTCACATTTTGGTTCACTTCGCTCCAGTTACGCGGATTCGCAGTTGAGCCGTCACTCCAGATAACGAACTCGTAACCGGTGTTCGGACGGGCATAAGCCCGAGCGGACTTGTCGTCACAGGTCGGTATTCTGACTTCTACAGAACCGAACAACTCGTTATCAGGCACTGCGCTGAACATATACGGGAAAATGCCGTTTTTGTCACAATCGGATTCTACAAAATGCGCTACAAGGTGCATATCTCTGTTTACATCCGCTATGTTAGTGACAGGTTCGTATGAATAAACAACATTGCCATTATCCACATCTACCCATGCTTCAAATGTGTATCCGGCAAAACCGGAAGCGCCTATACGCGCTGACGGATCATCGCAACTTGGAATCTTATAGATTGCCACTGCGCCTTGTTGCGCATTTGCACTCTCTACATCTAATCTATATGGGAAAGTCCCATTAGTGGAGCAGTCGGCTTCCACGAAATAGGCTTGCAGATTCATATCGCGGTTCACATTGGCAATAGAAGTGATGGGTTCATACGAATACACCAGATTATTATCCACATCGTACCACGCCTCGAAAGCATAGCCTGCATAGGGATAGGCGGCAATCCGGGCGGACGCGTCATCACAATCCGGAGCCTTGAATATTTGGGTTGTGCCTGCCTGCGGCATATTGGCACTCAGGTTCAACTGATAGGGGAAGACACCATTGGTGGAGCAGTCGGCTTCCACGAAATAGGCTTGCAGATTCATGTCGCGATTGACATTCGCAATAGTAGTTTGCGGCTGATACGAATACACCACATTATTATCCATATCGTACCACGCCTCAAAAGCATAGCCTGCATAGGGATAGGCGGCAATCTGGGCGGATGCATCATCACAATCCGGAGCCTTGCGTATTTGGGTTGTGCCTGCCTGCGGCATATTGGCACTCAGGTTCAACTGATAGGGGAAGACACCATTGGTGGAGCAGTCCGATTTAACCCACTGCGCAGAAAGGTGCATGTCGCGATTGACATTCGCAATAGTAGTTTGCGGCTGATACGAATACACCAGATTGTTATCCACATCGTACCACGCCTCAAAAGCATAGCCTGCATAGGGATAGGCGGCAATCCGGGCGGATGCATCATCACAATCCGGCTCTTTAGTTACCGTGATAGAACCCTTTGCGGCATCGCTATTCAGCACTTCAAAGGCGTAAGGGAAATTGCCGGCAACGCTGACGTTGCTCCAATAGCCGGAATTGTAATTGCTCACATAATTACAGGGCACATACACATGCGCAGAGGAAGGAATACCGCTGAATGTGTTGGATTGAATCGAAGGAGCGGCACCATTCTTATTAATATATATACCCCGTACATTTCCGCATTGGTAGAAGACGTTTGCCTCCATCGAATTGAGCAAAGAAGATGTAGTACCTACCGCCCCGAAAAATACATACTCGAGCGAGCTGCAATTTCCGAAGAAGTAGTTGGTCACTTTCTCACATTTACTGGGCAACACTATAGACTTCAAATTGCTGCATCCGTAGAAAATAGCTGTCGCATTATCGGCAACATAGAAGTTTGATACGGAATTATATTGCGTAAATGTGACATTCTTCAGTGCACCGCATGCAGAGAAAATATATTCACCGTTAAACGAAATATCCGAACTATTGATAGTGATGTCTTGTAATTTTGAACAACCATAGAACGCGTATTTCCCAATGGCAATCAACGAACTGTTAACCGTGATGGAAGTGAGGTTCGTGCATTGATAAAACGCATTATCTGAGATTGTACTTACCGTAAATGATTTGCCGCCATAATTCACTTGACCGGGGATTGTAATACTTCCTGAAACATAATTGGAGTTGCTACTCTGCTCCGCTTTAGGCAACACTATGGCATCGTATGTATCCGCGATGCCCATCTCCGGCCAGGCGGAGTGTGTGAGGCGGTAATAAAGTCCGTTGATTAGTGTTTTTTCTGCAATGGTCTCATTAACATAAGCTGCGGTCGCATTGCCTGCCATCAAGAGACACGCTGCCAATGTAATCCATATTTTTTTCATAAGCTTTGTTGGCGGTTATATCCCATCGCCCCATCGGTTTTAAAGATTGTTTGTATTGTTAGTTTGTTGTTTTATAAAAAAAATATAATGACACATAAAAGGATATACGTAATGTATACCCTTCTAGGCGGAGCGGACACGGTCTTCTTCCCGCTTCTTAGCCACAAGGGGCACGATTATTTCAACGGGACGACGCTCCGGGATTACCGCTAAAAAAATAGTAGCTGTTTTTATGACTATTATATCAATGCCTTATCTATGCCGAGTAAGAATGGTATCACTCCCATAAAGGTTACTCCTTCGTCATTCATCCATGGATGCGTATTGCCATCCAGAATCACAATCTTGCGGA
>Ga0247611_10001310_pt1 | contig 45017 bp, 38 predicted proteins | sample 177DNAGHGhighgp2_FD_192422 | JGI IMG/M metagenome (GOLD analysis project Ga0247611, IMG submission 192422) | Sheep rumen microbial communities from Palmerston North, Manawatu-Wanganui, New Zealand - 1770 DNA GHGhigh gp2 | ecosystem: Host-associated > Mammals > Digestive system > Stomach > Rumen... | reverse complement strand
TTCAACAACAGGAGGCCGTATTGTATTTTCTCCTGTTCCTTCTCTTTCAAGGTCTCCATGAAGGCCTCAAAATAGCCGCCGTATGTCCTTATCTTGCGTTTCATGGGTGCAAAGATAGTAAAAGTTGTCGGATTATGCAACTTTTTCGAAGATTTTTTAGGTTTTACAATGAAATCAATGTCTACGGTACTACTTCGGGTCGGTCGAACGATGACTACAAATGCTTCATCGACTACTATAAGGCCATCGACTTCCCCTCTTTCTGCCGCATCCAGAAGAAATATGCTCCCAAGACCGCCCACAACACCTTCTCTAACCTGAAGGTATAGAGTGTGGCTTCGCAATCTTCCTCATCCTCTACGAGATGGGCCTGGAAGACTAGGACGCACGGCGCATCAGCGAACTGCGCACAAAAATAGAACTGCCGGAGAAGAGCGGGGCAGAGAACGGGCAGGAGATAGCGCGGCTGAAAGAGGAACTGGAAAACCGAATGGAGCGCATATCGGGCACATTACTGATTGGGACACAGATGTACAGTCAGTTGCAACAGCGCCAATGCATTGCCGAAGCAACGGCCAAGGAGCAGCAGTGTCTGGTGGATTACTTCGCCCAGTTGCGTCCGAAGCGCTGGCAGGAGTGGGAACGCAAGTACAGCGGCCTCTCCACCGCGCAGTACATCTTCCTCATCATGCAGGACGACCTTCACTACGACGACGAAACCATCGCTGCTGCCCTCAACGTCAAGCGTACGTCAGTAAGAAGCATGCGCTCAAGGATCAAAAGTCGGGAGAAGTAATTCTTGCTAAGGCAAGCGGCAGAGCCGAGCGACGGAAAAAGTTTTTGCTTCGAAAGTTATTTCTTTATGGCTCTTGCTATTTTCCTACCTTCAGCTATATTCATTACTCAATTCAATATTCATTGGACAGGATTTAAACTGGCTCTTCTACCAATTTTATATTAAATTACTCATATAGAGGTTCTTAGACCAAAAACTTCTTCTACTTTCCTTCTACTTTCCTTCTACTTATCCTCTACTTTCCTTCTACCTATCTTCTACAAAATCCCACAAAATCGACAACAATCATGTATCAATCTTGTTTGAATCCTCGACTTTGCTTATACTAAACTCTCGTATTATAGCCACCTTTCTATAAGTCAACCCCTACCTTCCTTTTGAATTCTCGAGAGAATTTAGGACTTTAGTTAGGGTAAAGTCCGACTTTAGAGGCACTAAACTCTCCAATTCTCGGGAGAATTCAAAATCCCTCTTTCTCCAAACTCCGACACTTCCATGCACAAACCTGCACTTTAGATAGGGCAAAAACCCACTCTTACACATGTTTGGTAGAAGGTAAGTAGAGGATAAATAGAAGGAAAGTAGAAGGAAAGTAGAAGATGGTATTCAGACTAAACATCTCTATATAAGCGATTTAACCGAATTTTAGTAGAAGGAAAATATAAATTACAAATTTTGATAGACTATTTAGAATATCTTTCGGGTCGTAAGTATCCATGCCGAGTAACAGAAAGAGAGGCGGCACAATAAAATGCCACCTCTCTATTATGATTTCCGCTCGTAACGAGCGAATGGATTACTTGCACATGATGCCGCGCTTGGAATTTTCCAGGAAACGGATGATGTTCTGGATCTCAGGGCTGTCAGGCACCTGTACCCTAATCTGATTGATGACGTCGAAGGTGCTGGTCTTCCCATGGAAGAGCAGACGATAGGCATTGGCGATGTGCCGCTGCACCCTCTCGTCGATGCCAGCATTGTTCATCATCGTGGTATTGGGTCCGCCGTACTCGATGGGCTTGCCGCCTGCAATGACAAACGGCGGTATGTCCTGCGAGAATGTACAACCGGCCTGAACCATTGCCAAACGGCCCACACGGGTTTTGGCATTCTGTACAACACTACTGGAGAAGATGGCTCCGTTGTGGATCTCGCAGTCGCCTGCTATCTTCACACCATAGCCGAATACACAATGGTCACCAACCACGGTATCGTGGCTGATATGTGTGCCTTCAAGCAGGAAGTTGTTGTCGCCGATGAAGGTAGTGCCGTCACGCTCCGTACCACGGTTGATGACGACATTCTCACGAATCACATTGTTGTTGCCGATCCTGACATACGACTTGGCACCACGGAAGTTGAAATCCTGGGGCAGAGCTGCGATGACACTGCCTTGGTGGATCTTGTTGTTGTTGCCGATACGGGAGCCGTCGCAGATCGAGACGAAGGGGAAGATGATGCAGTTGTCACCGATCTCCACATCGTCCTCGATATACACGAAGGGGAATATCTTGCAGTTGTTGCCGATCTTCGCCTTGGGCGATATCTCAGCCTTGGGGGATATTTCGCTTGCCATAATTGTCAATTATCCATTATCAATTATCCATTATCCATTTACTTGACTCCACCACCGAGGGCCTGGTAGAGGTTCACAATGGACTGCATCTTGTAGAACTGGTCCTGAACCTCGTTGATCTCGGCATTGAGCAGGTTGCTCTGGGCGGTAATGACCTCCAGATAGGTGGTGTTGGAGGATGACTCCATCAACATCTTCGTGTCCTCCACGTTCTGCTTGAGCACTCCGACACGCTTGGCATCGAGAGCGGCCTTGTCAGTATAGGAGTTGTACGACACGAGGGCGTTTGACACCTCGTTGCCTGCCTTATAGATAGCGTTCTGCCAGTTGTTGAAGGCCTGCTCATACTTTGCCTTGGCCACCTTCAGACCGGCCACGATCTGACCGTGCTGGAAGATGGGCTGCACAAGGGAGCCGACAGCCTGAAGGAGCAACTTGCTGGGATTCACCAGACCATTGTTGTTGGTGAAAGCAGCCGTTCCCGTGACGGTGATGCTCGGATAGAAGCGGCTGCGGGCCGTCTCCACATCGTAGAAGCACTGGGCCAGCGACATCTCTGCATAGTGCACGTCGGCACGGTTGTTCAGCAACTGTATGCCGACACCAGTAGCCAGCTCTGTAGGCAGACTCTGGTTAGCGAAGGAGCCACGGGCAATGGTCTGGCCAGACTGTCCGATGAGCAGCGAGAGGGAGTTCTCCATCTCACGGATCTGTCGCAGCAGGTCGACCTTCTGTGCCTGGACCTGATAGTAAGCGGCCTCGGCACTCTGAACGGCAGTAGAGCGGTAACCCACGCGGTTGTCGTGCAGGAACTGCATCTTCTCCCAGGTCTCCTTGGTCAGCTGCTCCATGTCGGTGACGATCTCCACCTGACGGTCGAGCATCAGCAGCGTGTAATAGAGGTTGGCAATACCGGAGATGATGTTGGTCTTCACCACCGTCTGGTAGTCCTGCATCCCCAACAGCTGCATCTGTGCCGAGCGCTTCACGCTGAGCAGGTTGCCGAAGAGATCGACGTTCCAGCTGGCCGATACAGGCAGGGTGTAGGCCTTTGTGGCGGCAGCCCCGTCGAACGACGAGAGGGTTCCCTGTGGCGAGAGTGTCACAGAGGGCAGGAAGGCGAGTTTGGCAACGGTCAGGGCCGTCTCCATCATCTTCACGTTCAGGGCGGCATTCAGCAGGTCGGGATTATTGTCGAGACCTTGCTGGATGAGCGACTGCAACTGGGGGTCGGTGAAGACACTACGCCAAGGCATATAGCCGAACGACGTAGAGTCCTGTACGGCCAGCGTGTCTGTCAGCGACAAGGGATCGCGTACGAGGCCCTCGGCGTTGACGTCAGGCCGGTCGTACTTGTTATAAAGTCCGCAACCTGTAAGCAGCAGCGCTGCGAATGACATTAATATAACTTTCTTCATATATTTCTCTTTTCTTCTTGTCGTTATTACTTTTCCAGTTCGTAGTCCACTGGTTTTGCATGTGCATACTGAGCCAGTTCGGCTGCCACTTCGGCATTCTCCTCGTCCTCGAACTTCATCGGACGGAACTTCTCCTGCAGCGACTGGAAGATGACGAAGAGTGTAGGAACAACGAAGATCTGCAACAGCGTACCGATGAGCATACCACCCACGGCAGCGGCACCCAGCGTCTGGTTACCGTTCTTACCCACACCCGAGGCGAACATCATCGGCAGCAGACCGATGACCATGGCCAGCGAGGTCATCAGGATAGGACGCAGACGGGCGGCAGCACCCAAGACAGCCGACCACGAGATGGCCATACCCGTCTCACGGCGCTCCAGGGCGAACTGCACGATCAGGATGGCATTCTTAGCCAACAGTCCGATCAGCATGATCAAAGAGATCTGCATGTAGATGTCGTTGGCGTGGCCGAAGATCATCGTGAAGAGGAAACAGCCGGCCAGTCCGAACGGTACGGAGAGGATGACGCACAACGGCAGGATGTACGACTCGTACTGTGCCGAGAGGATGAGGTAGATGAACACTATACAGAGCAGGAAGATAATGCCCGTGGTGTTCGAAGCCTTGGCTTCCTCACGCGTCAGACCCTGGTATTCGTAAGAATAACCGGCAGGCAGCATGTCGGCAGCCACTTTCTCGGCAGCCTGAATAGCCTCACCGGTGGAATAGCCGTCGGCCACTGTTGCCGTCACGTTGATAGAGGTGAACAGGTTGAAACGGTTGATGTTCGACGGTCCATAGACACGCTCCAGGTGACAGAACTCCTTAATAGGAGACATGCCCGCGGGCGTGCGTACATATATATTATTTAATGACTGCTCCGTCATACGCGTCTCAGGCAAGCCCTGGATCATGACTCGGTAAAGCTTACCGTAGGCATTGAAGTTAGAGGCGTAGAGTCCGCCATAATAACCCTGCAAGGTGGAGAGAATGGTAGAGGGCGAGATATTGCTCTGCTTACACTTGGCCACATCCACATGGATCATGTACTGCGGATAGCTGGGGTTATAGGACGTCTGCGCCATTTGGAACTCGGGCAACTTGTTCAGTTCAGCGATATAATCCTTCACCACGCCGAAGAAACGCTCCAGACTACCACCCGTACGGTCCTGCATCACGATCGACACACCACTATTGGCCGAGAAGCCGGGAATCATTGGCGGCTGGAAGGCCAGGATAGAGGCGTCCTTGATATGGGCCGTCTTGATGAAGATCTGGGCAATCACACCCTCGGCACTCAGCGGATTCAGGAAGAAACGGTAGATACCGTCGCCCTGCCACAGTCCGCTCAGTTTCCACCAGAATCCCTTCTGACGCTCCTCGAACGGCTTCAGCTTCAGGATGAAGGTAGCCTGGTCGGAACCGGCACCGGCGATGAAGTTATATCCCTGGATCTGCTCACGGCTCTGAATGGCTGGGTCGGCAGCCAGGATGCTATCCACCTCATCGATGATCTGGCGCGTCCGAGCCACAGAGGTGGCAGGGGGCATGGAGATGGTACAGAAGAGCGTACCTGTATCCTCAGAAGGCACAAGACCGGTCTTGGTGGTGAAGAGTGTTGTGACCAGCACGGCGATACCAATCACCACGGCGATACCGATGGCCAGCGGCTTGCGCACAAGTTTCTCCACATAACCCTTATACTTGCCCAGCACCTTGTCGTAGGCCGTATTGAACGAGGTATGGAAACGGTCGATACGTGACATCTTCCGCTCATGGCCATTCTCGTCGTGCGGCTTCAGGAAGATGGCACAGAGGGCTGGCGACAGCGTCAGGGCGTTCAGAGCCGAGATGAAGATCGAGACGGCCATCGTCACACCGAACTCACGGTAGAAGGTACCCGTCGTGCCACCAATGAACGATACGGGGATGAACACCGAGGCCATCACAAGGGTGATGGAGATGATAGCACCCGAGATCTCGTTCATGGCATCTATCGAGGCCGTCAGCGTAGACTTATACCCCTGATCCAACTTAGCGTGCACGGCCTCGACCACCACGATGGCATCATCCACCACGATGGCGATAGCCAAAAGCAAGGCGGAAAGTGTCAGCAGGTTGATGGAGAATCCCATCACGCTGAGGAAGAAGAAGGTACCAATCAGCGATACCGGAACGGCAATCAACGGGATGAGCGTTGAGCGCCAGTCCTGCAGGAAGACATAGATCACGATGAACACGAGGAACAACGTGAAGAACAAAGTGAACACCACCTCCTCGATAGAAGCATAGAGGAACTCCGTCACATCGTAGTTGATCTTATAGGTCATGCCCGGCGGGAACAGTTTGGCCTGCTCCTCCAGTTCCTTCTTCACCTGCTTGGCAATCTCGTTGGCGTTTGAGCCGGCAATCTGCTGCACCATACCCATCACAGAGGGCAGGTTGTTGTTTCTCATCGAGACAGAATACTGCTGACCGCCCAGTTCAATCTTAGCCACATCCTTCAGTTTCAGCGTCTGACCATTACGGTCGCTGCTGATCACGATGTTGCCAAACTCCTCTGCCGTCTTCAGACGACCGGTGTAGCGCATGGCGTACTCGTAGGCCACATCGGACTCTTCACCGAACTTACCCGGAGCAGCCTCGATGTTCTGTTCTGCCAGCACGTTCGAGATGTCAGAAGGCATCAGGTTGTACTGCTTCATCACATCGGGCTTCAGCCAGATACGCATGGAGTAGGTCTTCAGACCCGGGCTCTGCACATCGCCCACACCCTGGATACGCTTGATGGCCGGGATGATATTGATGTTCGAGTAATTCGTCAGGAACTGGTCGTCATAACGACCGTCAGAGGTCAGGGTGAACATCATGACCTGCGATGTCTGACGCTTCATCACGGTCACACCGATACGCGTCACCTCAGCGGGCAACAGTGCCAAAGCCTGTTGCACACGGTTCTGAACGTTCACGGCACACATATCGGCATTCATACCCTGACGGAACAGCACGCTGATCTGTGCCGAACCTGTCGAAGCCGATGAACTCAGGTAGTCCATGCCTTCCACACCGTTGATACTCTCTTCCAACGGCACAATGACTGAGTTCTTCACCGTCTCTGCATCGGCACCAGGATAACTGGTATAGACCACAACAGTAGGCGGTGCAATATCCGGATACTGCTCAATAGGCAGCGAAGCCAGTCCGATAAAACCCAGTAACACGATGACGATGGAGATCACCGTCGAGAGCACCGGGCGCTTTATAAATGTTGTAAATGTCATAGTCTGTAAACTGTAAACTATAAACTGTAAACCATAAACTGTAAACCATAAACTATTTCTTCATCGCACCCACGATGTCGCCAGCACTCATGGCCTTAGCCTGATCATCGATCTTCTGCTGATACTTCTCCGGGGTGATGGGAATGATCTCCATACCGTCGGTAAGCTTGGTGATACCGTTGGTCACATACTTATCACCAACTTTCAGGCCTTCGGTCACAATGTAGTTGTTACCGTCATTCTGCGGATCGACCTGAATCTCGGTGTACTTCACCTTATTATCCTTGCCAAGAATATAGACGAACTTCTTGTTCTGCACCTCCGACACACAATTCTGCGGGATGACGATGGCATCAGAGTTGCTCCTCGGGATGATGATCGAGCCGGAGCCGCCACTCTTCAGCACGCGATCGGGATTGGGGAACAAGGCGATGATCTGCACAGAACCTGTGGCAGCATCGATCACACCGCTCATCTTCGTCACCTTACCCTCATGGCCGTAGATGGTTCCGTCAGCCAACTTCAGCTGTACGGAAGGCATCTCGCCAAGCGATGCCTGGGTCATATTCAGCGCATCCTTCTCAGTCAGCGAGAAATAAACTTCCATCGACGAGTTGTTCGACACGGTGGTCAGCACAGAGGCGGTATTCACCAGGGCACCTTTCTTATACGGCAGCGTGCCCACCACACCGGCAGCGGGACTCTTTACATAACAGAAGCTCAGCATCTCCTTGGCAGAGGCCAGACCGGCCTGAGCCAGCGCCAGGGCTGCCTTTGCACTCTCATAGCTATTGGTGGCCGACTGGAGCTCGAAGTCACCGATCACCTTGCTCTCGAACAGTTTCTGGGCGTTCTCATAGCTCAACTTCGCTGTATTACAGGCGGCCTGCGCCGTGTTTACAGAAGCCTGCGACTGACGCACCTGAGACTGGTAGGTCACGTTGTCGATCACGAAGAGCACCTGTCCGGCACCCACCGACTGACCTTCCTTGACATTGATCTGCGTAATGAAGCCCTGTACCTTCGGACTGATCTGCACGTCCTGCACACCCTTGATAGTAGCAGGATAGGTAGACTCCATCTGGGTACTTGACGTACCGACAGTCACGACTGGAAACTCGTTGTCGCCGAAGGTTGGACGACCACCGCCACCGCCACACGATGCCAGTAGCACCGTTGCAGCAGCCAACATTAAAATCTTCTTTTTCATACTTTTATCCTATTGTAACTTTAAACGTTTAATCATGACGATTAACGAAAACTTTCCGCAGTCCCGTTAGTTTTCAGGATGCAAAGGTACGAAAAATATATCTAAGGATATATCTATGCCACACCATTTTAACAAAGTTTATTGGCTGTTGCAACTATTTCAATAATATCGGCCATAAAAAAACATACCCTCCAGGCCATGGAGGGTATGTTAGTTGCGTGTACAAATGCCTCTTACTTGATAAGAGCTGCTCTGGCAGCGGCAATCTTATCCTTAGCCTCGGCCAGCTGAGCCTTCAGTTCGCTGACGCTCGTAGCGTTGAGCACATCCAGCGGAGCAATGGCATCAGCCACAGGTGCAATCTCAGGATCGTACTGCTTCAGACGGTTGACAGCGTCGAGAATCAGGACGATACGGAAGGTGACGTTGGCTGCAGCCTCATCATTGAAGACAGAGAGGAACTTGTCTGCATTCTGGTTGGTCACATAGAGCTGCTCAACCAATGCTGCAGAAGCGAGCTGCCAGAAATAGTTGATGCGGCCATTCTCGTTCATAGCATCATACAGAGTGGTCGTTGTCTCGTATAGGGTATTGGCATTGTCGATGGCCTTGAAAGAAGGATCATCGATGTCTGCAGCCAACTTGGTGATGGCCTTGTCATAGTCCTCCGTCGGCATCTCATACATAGAAGCAATCTTCCTGTCAACGTTGAGAGCACTCATGATACGATACTTCTCTGACAGAGTAGCAGCCTCGTCGGCAACACCGGGAGCCAGCAGATAGTCGGGCTTCACCTGCTTCTCTTCCTTGGTCAGCTGAACACCGTTTTCACCCTCCTGCAGGAACGGCAGTTGCTCAAGCTTACCCAGGTCAGCGGCAATGCTGTCGAAATGCATCTTGATGCTGGCTTCAATCTGCTGCTGTTCAAAACTCTTCAGGCTGTCGATGTCTTCTACTGCCTGTGCACTTTTCTTACCTCCGCATGCTGCAAATGCAATAGCAGCAAATGCAATAGCTAATACTGATAATTTTTTCATTGTTTTTTAAAGTTTAAGTTATTAATAATGATATTTGTTTAATTTCATACTTACTGGCTGTTCTTCCGGATGAGTCGTCCAGGGAAATCAGTCAACAGGAGCATAGTGGCAACGATACACATCAGGAGGAGTACCGCCATGTTAAACCAGAGCGTCTTGACCGGCCACGTACCTACCATCTTCACACTACTGTAGAAAGGTGCCTTGCCGTTCCGGCTCAGAGGCGTCAGGAACACCAGACCCGTACGGGGCACGAGCTGACGGTCAATCACTTCCACCATGTGCTGCTGGTCGGCACCGATGACACAGTCCTCCAACTTGGTATTATAATGCTGGCGTTTCAGTTGCAGAAGCGCCTCCTTACCATACTGTCGGATAAACGCAGCCACCCGGGCATCGCCCTTGAGCGCATTCCGGTTGCTACGCTTCGACAGGATGCGTTCTGCCTCGGCCATATACCCCTTGAGCGACTCGTACCCGTAATCGCCCTGATAGGGCTGCATACCACAGTAGTCCGTGATACGGAAGAGATTCTCGCGGATCACCTCGATATGCTCGGGGTTCACCTCCTTACCTTGTCTCTCTTCACTCTTCATAGTCTCCAGTTGGGACTGTAACTCGTTGAGGAAGCCTCTATGATAGAACTGTGTCTCGTATTTCTCCTTGTCGTTCTCAAAGAACTGCGTCTCGTAGGGATTATCGGTGAACGAGGTCACGGCCAACGCCTCATACGACCATCGCGATGGGATCAGGTCACCTATCAACGGCACATTGTCTGTTGTACTCTTCGGCGTCAGATCAGTAAAGCTGACCACCAGTCCACAGAGCAGAATCTGGGGGATCAGCAACAAAGGAATACTAATATAGATAGCCACCACCGAACTCAGGCATTGCGAGAGCAGCAGTCCTGTGAGGTTAGCCAGGAAAGCCGTCACGAAGAGGATGAGCCACCACTCCCAGAACAGGCCGTGGAGCCCCATGATCGCATTGCCCACAAGGATGAATAAGAATGTCTGTATCAGCGACACGCCAGCCATATAAACGATCTTCGACCAGATATAACTACCGTAAGACAAATTCAGGAAGCTCTCCCGTTTCAACAGGGCACGGTCTTTGATGATCTCCTCGGCGCTGCCACTCATACCCGTGAAGGTAGCCACAATCACAGCCATGAAGAAATAGCTCACCAGATTCTTATTATCCATCACCGAATAGCCTTCCGGAGGTGCATAGCGGGTGAGGAGCGCACAGATCAGTGCTAGCACAGGGGCTTCCAGCAGCGTGATGCAGAGATACTGCACATTAGTAATCTTCGTCTTGACATTCCTGTGCAGGAAGATCAGGAACTGCTTCAGGGCGTGAGGTTTTTTCTGATCCGACGGCGGAACGTCGCTGACCACCGGGGCTGTCATCTCTTCCCGGTTCTTCATATAGAGCTCATGCCAGTCCTGAGGCGACATCTTCCGCTCATCAGAAGACTCGCCAGTATTACTAATGGTCTTCTCGTCGATGATGTTCAGCACGATCTCCGGGTTCACATTCCCACAAGTGGGACAGGCACTCGTCTCGGCATCGGCATAGTTGGCTGCTTCCTTAAAATATGTAATGGCATCAATCGGATTGCCATCAAACACGGGATAGCCGCCACGGTCGAGCAACCACAGACGGTCGAAGAGCTGATAGACATCGCTCGACGGCTGGTGGATATTCACCACAATCAGTTTGCCCTTCAGGGTCTGCTCCTTTAACAGGAGGATCACTTTCTCCGTATCAGCCGACGAGAGTCCCGACGTAGGCTCGTCGAGAAAGAGCACGGCCGGTTCACGTATCAGCTCCAGCGCAATGTTCAGGCGTTTCCGCTGACCGCCGGAGATATATTTGTTGATGGCCGAACCTACCTTCAGGTCCTTGATGGCATCCAACCCCAGGTTCTTCAGCGTCTTCATCACCCGACGGTCGATCTCCTCATCCGGCATACCCGCGAAGCAAAGCTTGGCCGTGAACCAGAGGTTCTGGTAGACGGTCAGTTCCTCAATCAGCAGATCATCCTGCGGCACAAAGCCGATGAGGTCCTTGGCCTGAGGTTCCGAGATATCGTGTCCGTTGATGGTGATGGTTCCCGACTGGGGCTTCAGACTGCCGTTCAAGAGTGAGAGCAGCGTGGTCTTACCGGTTCCCGATCCGCCCATGATAGCCAGAAATTCCCCGTTCGTCAGGGTGAAGCTCAGGTCGTGCATGCCGTTATCGCTGTTGGGGAAGCGGAAATTGATGTCCCGCCCGCAGAACTCCACGGACTGGGTCTGTTCGTCGGCGTTGCTATAGGTACTGATAATCGAGGAATAATAGACGGGACGCCCGTTGTGTTTCTTCAACACGCTGCTCTGCTGCCACACCTGGTAGGCTCCCGCCAACACAGGCACATCATTGAGCAGGACCGTATCCTCTCCCAAATAGGTGAACACCAGCAATCCCGTAACAGGGTCAAGTAGGGTCTTCAGCGTGCCGTCGAAACCCTCGATATGGTGCAGTTTGACATGTTCCGTCTCACGGTTTCCCACAAAGTCGGAAAAGTCGCGATACTGTTCCTCAGGAATACAGAACTTCTCTGCCATCGTCTTGAACATGTCATGGGCACTCTCGCTGTCGCTGCCGCAGAACTCCATGAGACGCAACAGCAACAGGGATTCCTCAGAGGTACGAATCTGTCCGTGAAGCGTTGAGCAGATGGAGTTGACCGTGTCCTGAGTATTCAGATCGTCGGACATCTCATAGGCCATGCGCATGTCACTATACAGGTCGAGATAGAGGTCGATGTTACGGATACCGAAATGACGACGCAAATAACTCACGAGCATATCTTTCGCTCGTGACTCGTCCACTTGCTCCACCTTACCGAACAGGGCAAACAGGCTTGTAAAACTAGATAGGATGACGTCAGTCATTTTACGTGTGCAAATTTATTAAAAATCTCGCACTCGCATTCTATTGGGGCAGTTAAAAAACATTAAACGTTCCCAATTAGTCCCATTTGCTTGGCTTTTTCCATCAAGAGAGCCATCAGAGGTTCCCGTTCATTCTCCACCTGATTGTCCAAAACGGCATCCTTCAGGTACTGTTTCAGCACGCCCACCTCACGAGATGGGGGAAGGTGAAACAGCGCCATGATTTCGTTGCCATCGATAACGGGCTGAAGCAGGCGGATGTAATCCTTTTCCTTCAGATCGGCCAGCTTCTCGCGCACCATCCGGAAATTCTCAAGGAACATTTTCTTGCGCACCTCATTCTTCGAGGTGATATCGGCCTCACAGAGCATCATCAGATCATCGATATCCTCACCGGCATCATTGATCAGCCGACGCACAGCCGAATCTGTCACCACATCGTCGGCAATGGCGATGGGCCGCATATGGAGGTCTACGAGCTTCTGCACGTACTTCATCTTCGCATCCATGGGCAGCATCAATCTACGGAAGATGACAGGCACCATCTTCGCCCCGATGATATTATGGTTATGGAACGTCCAGCCTATGGCAGGATCCCAGCGTTTGGACTTCGTCTTTCCAACATCATGCATCAGCGCCGCCCACTTCAGCCACAGGGTATTCTCACTCCTCGCTCCTCCCTCCTCACTCTTCAAAAATTTCACGACATTCTCCAATACCTCCAGGGTGTGGTAGAAGTTATTCTTGTGGGCTCGGCCGTTCTTGGTTTCCACGATATCAAGGGCCGACAACTCCGGTAGGATGATGTTTAGCAGCCCACAGCGCTGCAGGTATTCGAATCCGATACTGGGGTGTGGGGCGAGGATGATCTTGTTCAACTCATCCTTGATGCGTTCACCACTGACGATCTTGATCCTGTCAGCCATCCGTTCCAGCGCCTCGAAGGTCTCTTCCTCAATCTGGAAGTTCAGCTGCGTAGCGAAACGGATGCAGCGCAACATCCTCAAAGGGTCGTCGGAGAAGGTGATGCCAGGCTCCAGCGGGGTGGCAATAATGCCGTCCTCAAGGTCGGCCAGACCATTGAAGGGGTCGACGAGCTCACCGAAACGATCCTTATTCAGACAGATGGCCATCGCGTTGATGGTGAAGTCGCGCCGGTTCTGATCGTCTTCCAGAGTGCCATCCTCGACGACAGGTTTCCGTGAGTCGTGGCTGTAGCTCTCCTTCCGGGCGCCCACGAACTCCACTTCGATGTCAGAAGTGAGAGGTGAGAGGTGAGAAGTGAGAGACTTTCCGCCTCTAAGCTTCACTTGGGCTGTTCCGAAATTTTTGAACACGCTCAGGTGGGCTTTCCGACCCATCATCCGTTTCAGCTCCTCGGCCACTGCGATACCGTTTCCAACGACCACCACGTCGATGTCGTTCGAAGGCCGCTCGAGGAAGATGTCCCTCACGTAACCCCCTACGACATAACACTCCACCCCGAGACGGTCTGCCGCCTCGCTGATCTGGTGGAAGATCGTCTGGTCAAGTATCTTAGCCAGCTCTTCGTCGGAATACAGTTTCATCGTTCGTTTCAGTTTCGGGCTGCAAAGTTACACATTTTTTCCCATATATTCCCAAATTCCCGGTCTTTTTCTTTTCTTTTTCAAGAATTATGCCTACCTTTGCCCGCCGTAAGCAACGATTATCGGATATGAAACGACACTTAAGACAATGGATAAGAGTGTGTCTGATCCTGACCGCCCTCCTGGTATTGGCGGGCTGTGGGGAGACGAAGACCCGACAGGAGATCAACCGCCGCAAGGCCGCGCTGAAGGAGCACCAGGCGACGGAGCTGAAACGAGCTCAGGACGAACTACAGCTGACGGACAGTCTGCTGCAGCTGGCCAACGTAGAGCTGGAGGCCCTGCAGAAGCAGGTGGATGAAGACAAGGCAGCGCTGAAGGCCACGCCTGAGGAACTGACATTGCTGACCATGACGAGGATGCGCCGCGACTCCATCCGGACGCAGTATGAGGCCCTCGGCATGAAAATCCGCTACATCCGGAAAAAGCAGAAAGAAACGCAAGATCAGGAGCAATGAACGTTAAGAATTAAGAAAAATTAGGATTCTATCGTCATTTTCTTAATTCTTCATGCTTCATTCTTAATTAAAAGATGTACCTTTGCACCCGATTATGGCCAATATAGATAAGACTAACGCCCAATTTGAGCAGGCTCTGGCAGAGTGCAGAGCCCTGTTTGAGAAGAAGTTACACGACTACAAAGCCTCGTGGCGCATCCTGCGTCCGACAGCCCTGACCGACCAGCTCTTCATCAAGGCGAAGCGCATCCGCTCGCTGGAAATCAAGAAAGAGTCGCTGGTGGGCGAAGGCATCAGGCCCGAGTTCATCGCGCTGATCAATTACGGCATCGTGGGACTCATCCAACTCAACAAGGGCTTTGCCGACACCGTCGACATGGACAACCAGGAGGCGATGATACTCTATGACAAGTATGCCCACGAAGCGCTGGAACTGATGAAGAAGAAGAACCACGACTACGACGAGGCGTGGCGCTCGATGCGGGTGAGTTCGTACACCGACCTCATCCTGACCAAGATCGAGCGCATCAAGGAGATCGAGAACCTCGGGGGCGAGACACTCGTCTCGGAGGGCATCGACGCCAACTATATGGACATTATCAACTATGCGGTCTTTGGAGTAATTAAGTTAACGGAGTGAGAAAGACAGCCGTCAACATCTGCCGGATCATACTGGCCATGACGTTCATCCTCTCAGGATTCGTCAAGGCCGTCGACCCGCTGGGTACCCAGTACAAGATTCACGACTATCTGGCAGCCATGGGACTGGCGCAGTATTCGCCCGACATCCTGACGCTGGCGGCATCGGTGCTGCTCTCCACGGTGGAGTTCATCCTCGGTATCTGCCTGCTCTTCGCCATCAGACGGAGGCTCGTGTCGAGAATCGTCCTCTGGGTCATGATAGCGATGACGCTCATCACGCTCTGGCTGGCATGGACCGACCCCATCCACGACTGCGGATGCTTCGGCGACGCCCTGGTGCTGACCAACTGGCAGACGCTCTGGAAGAATGTCGTGCTGCTCATCGCGGCCATCATCGTATGGAAATGGCCTACCCTACAGCCACGACTCATCAGCGCATCCAACCAATGGATTGTCGTGAACTACTCGGTAGTCTTCATCCTCTTCTTCATCGCCGGACGGAGCCTCTACACCCTACCCCAGTTCGACTTCCGCCCCTATCACATCGGGGCGAACCTCCGGGAGGGCTGGCAGCGGATGATGGACGGCGAGGAGTCGCCTTACAACGACTTCTTCATCGAACGAGCCGAGGACGGGGAGGACATCACCGAACAGGTGCTCAACGACGAGGGATACACCTTCCTGCTCGTCGCCCCGCACCTGGAACAGGCCGACGACTCCCGCCTCGATCAGGTCAACCTGATGTATGAGTACTGTCAGGACAACGGCTACCCGTTCTACTGTCTGACGGCTAGCACGGAGAAGGCCATCAACCGATGGTGCGAGATGACAGGGGCCGAATACCCGTTCTGCCAGACCGACGACATCACGCTGAAGACCGTCATCCGGTCGAACCCCGGACTGCTGCTGCTCAAGGACGGAACGGTCATCCGCAAGTGGAGCCACAACGCCCTGCCGTCGGAAGAGGAGCTCACCAAACCACTCGAAGAGAGTGCGCTGGGCAGACAACCGGGCAACAGCACCACGAGCAAGATACTCTGGATACTCACGTGGTTCGTGCTGCCGCTGCTGGTGCTCACGCTGGCTGACCGTCTCTGGGCGTGGACCAAGTGGCTGCGCCGCAAACCCCAAAAAGGAAACAGTAATAACCCAATTAATAACATTAGTAATATGAGAAAGAAAATCGTAGCAGGAAACTGGAAGATGAACATGAATCTCCAGGATGGTATTGCTCTTGCAAAGGAGCTCAACGAAACACTCAAGGCTGACAAGCCCAACTGCGGTGTGGTCATCTGCACCCCGTTCATTCACCTCGCTTCTATCGCACAGTTCCTCGACCAGGACATCATCGGTCTGGGGGCTGAGAACTGCGCCGACAAGGAGAAGGGTGCCTTCACAGGTGAGGTATCTGCCGAGATGGTGAAGTCTACTGGTGCCCAGTACGTCATCCTCGGCCACTCCGAGCGTCGTGAGTACTACAAGGAGACACCCGAGATCCTGAAGGAGAAGGTGCTACTCGCCCAGAAGAACGACCTGAAGGTGATCTTCTGCATCGGTGAAAGCCTGGAGGAGCGCGAGGCCGGCAAGCAGAACGAGGTAGTGAAGGCCGAGCTCGAGGGCAGCGTGTTCAACCTCTCTGAGGAGGACTTCCGCAAGATCGTCATCGCCTACGAACCCATCTGGGCCATCGGTACGGGCAAGACCGCTACCGCTGAGCAGGCTGAGGAGATCCACGCTTACATCCGCTCAATCATCGCCGAGAAGTACGGTCAGGCTGTGGCCGACGACACCACCATCCTCTATGGCGGTTCCTGCAAGGCCAGCAACGCCCCCGAGCTGTTCGCCAAGCCCGACATCGACGGCGGACTCATCGGCGGTGCCTCGCTGAAAGCCGCTGACTTCAAGGGAATCATCGACGCCTGGAAGAAGTGAGACGACTTGCGCTCATCCTAACGCTGTGTGCCGGCTGCTGTCTGGCAGCCGTCGCACAGACCACTTTCACCGACCAACTGCAGCAGAGCAAGGCAGGCGAAGGCAAGGTGACCGTGACGCAGGACAAGAGCATCGAGCAGCTGGTGAACACCCCCCCGGCTCCCGCCACGCCCCGCGCTAACGGCCAGTCGCCGACAGGCAAGGGCACCAACGGCCAGACAGCCGCCACGTCGTCCAAAGATCCGTCGGTCAGCGACTATGACGCCCTCACCCCCGACACCACCTCATTCGACCTCCGCAAGAAGGTCATGAAGGGACAGAAGGCGAACGGCTTCCGTGTGCAGGTCTTTGCCGGAGGCAACTCCCGCAACGATCGGATAAAGGCCGAGCGCACGGGTGAGGAGATCAAGGCCCTGTTCCCCACAGAACCTGTCTACGTGCACTTCTACTCGCCGCGGTGGATCTGCCGCATGGGCAACTACCGCACCTACGAGGAGGCTCATGAGATACTTCTGCAGGTGAAACGGCTCGGCTACCAATCGGCCGTCATTGTCAAGGGGAAAATAACCGTAGCATACCAATGAGTCAGGAAACAGAGATGCTGCCCTACCGCAAAGGGCTCGAAGAGCTTGCAGGCCACTACCACGAGATCCTGACGCTGCTGGGCGAAGACCCCGGCCGCGAGGGACTGTTGAAGACCCCCATGCGGGTGGCCAAGGCCATGCAGGTGCTCACCCGAGGCTATCAGATGGACGCCCACAAGGTGCTCACCGACGCCCTGTTCCGCGAAGACTACTCGCAGATGGTCATCGTGAAGGACATCGACTTCTTCTCGCTCTGCGAGCACCACATGCTGCCGTTCTACGGCAAGGCCCATGTCGCCTACATCCCCAACGGCTACATCACCGGCCTGTCGAAGATCGCCCGTGTGGTCGACATCTATGCCCACCGCCTCCAAGTGCAGGAGCGGATGACCCAGCAGATCAAGGACTGCATCCAGGACACCCTCAAGCCTCTCGGGGTGATGGTTGTCGTCGAGGCCCGTCACATGTGCATGCAGATGCGCGGCATCGAGAAACAGAACTCCATCACAACCACGAGCGACTTCAGCGGCGCCTTCAACCAGGCCAAGACCCGCCAGGAATTCATGAATTTAATACATAACAATCAAATTTAACAAACTAATGAACCAGACACCCAATTCCAATTACCGTACCAACGAGTCAGTCGGGAAGATGTTCCTCCACAGCTGCCTCGGCAAGTTCATCATCTTAGCAGCCGTCGTTGTGGTGCTGCTGATCATCGCCTTCCTCACGAAGCCGACAGACCAGGAGATGCGCGACGAGATGAACGACAACATCATGCAATGCATGGAAATGAACGACAGTATCCGAGGCGACCAGATCGACGACTTTGTGCACAACATCGGCTTCATCTTCACCACCGCCGACTCCACGAAGGTGGGCAAGGAGTGGAGAGAAGTGTTCGACAAGTACAACCGCCTGGAGATCTACAACCACGCGTTCTTCCGCACCGCCTACGTCTACAACAATGTCAAGACCGAGGGCACACGCGTCGGCTTCGGACTCTACGGCCTGGTCATCCCCACGGCCAACTTCAACGATTTCCTCCTGCGCATCGGTCCCATGCGTAAGAGCTACAACCAGCGGCTTGTCAACCCCACCATCATTGAAGGTGACCTGGGCACGAACCCCAACATCCAGGAGTTCCACTACAAGCGCAATCCCGACGATTAATCGCTTTTAAGCACAAAAAGCCAAATCCCCGGAGCCATCACGACTCCGGGGATTTTTTTCGAGGAAGGAGGAAGTGGCGTTTAATCGCCGCCTCCCACTTTTACTACGATTAGAGCACCTTGGTGATGAGGGGGACGATCTGCTTGCGCGACAGGTTCTCTGTGGTATAGCAGACACCCTCGCGCAGCGATGCTCCAAACACAGCCTCAGCCACTTCTTTCGCACCCTCGCCATAATAGATAAAATAGGTGCCGGTCTCAACGTATGGTTTCACGTCCCTGTCACTTCCCGTATTGGGCACGAGGTTGTCGATCTTAGCAAAGAGCATCTGGCGCCCGTTCAGCTGCATCACCTTAGGCATAGCGGCAAGCATGCGTGTGATAAACCCATCCATTTCGGCTTGCTTACAGACCAGACTGCCGAAACCTATCAGATGACCATTGATCTCGTAGTCCTTATAGTCTGACAAGAATATCTCGGCATCCGTCATGCCGGAATAGTCGTATGCCGCATCTTCCATATTGCGGTTGATGACCGTCATCGAGTCTCTTGAGATACCTAATTGCATGGAGAGGGCCAGCCAGGCCGTAGAGTCAATGCCACGCGTAGTGGTCTTCGAGAGGTTGCGCGTGTCGCTGACGATGCCTGCAAGCATGATGCGTGCCGTCTCGTCGTCGATGTTTACACCTAACTCCCTATACATCTCATAAATGATGGTGTTTGTAGAGCCCACCATCTCACGACGCACGTAGGGAATACCGGCGTCGGCAATATCGCCCTCCACGTGATGGTCTATCTTCTGCAAGATGATGGCTTCACGGGCACCGTCCGCGCATTGGGCATAGTCCGTGTGGTCAGTCAGGATGAGCCGTGTCTGGGGCGCTACCTGCGGCTTTGATTCCGGCAGCGCAAAGCCGAAGAGTTGCGAGATGTACCGTGTCTCCCGATTCGTGGGGCTCGACACCTTCGCCTTGCAGTTATAGCCAAGGATATTCATCAGCCTTGCATACGAGAGGGCCGACGTGACGGCATCCACATCGGGCGTCTTGTGACCATAGACGTAGCAAGTGTCCTGCCCCCAGTTTAATGAGCGCAACATTCCCCTGAACTCCGCTCCCGGCTCTGGCACAGGCCCCACCGGATCGTCATTCTTGAAGCACGACACGACAGTCAATACGAGACCACAATACAGGATGGCAGTCCACATCCAAAAGCTTTTCTTCGTCTTCATCATACTTTACAATCGTTTCTTGGCTGCAAAGGTACGATGAAGAATTGGAACCACCAAATGGTTAACGGGAAAAATCACGGCACTTCCGGATAGTTGCCTTTAAAAACGTAAAAATCTTTCGCATATTCAATATTCCCATTAGAATGTTCTGAAGTTCCGAAAAAGAGAAATCTGGAGTTTAGATAGACTAAAGTAGGACTTTAGGCTAAGTAAAGTCGGAGTTTAGGCTAAGTAAACTCCAGGTTTAGTCTAGGGTGTCTCAGGAGGGATAATAGGGCAATATGAATTGTAAAGGAATTTAAAATAATACAATATCCCCTACCCCGCCCTTAGGTACACATGGTGGAGGCTGCAAAAAGTCAATCCTCTCCATCCGCTCCACATCCGCTCCATCCGCTCCGCGAACCCTGTCAATTTTGCAAGCCATCTGTATTACGCTCGAAAAAATTCAAAAAGTACTTGGTTTTTTCCTCGCTTATTCGTACCTTTGTCCGCAAAATGACGGCTTAATCATTAAAACATGAATAACTTGACTGAAAAAGAAGGCATCAGGGATGCCAGGGAATTGGGGATGCCCAAGTATGTGATCTTAGGTGTCCAACATTTGTTTGCCATGTTCGGCGCCACCATCCTGGTGCCCGTTCTGACAGGACTCTCCGTATCGTCGACCCTGCTCTTTGCGGGCATCGGTACGCTGGTCTTCCACTTTGTGAGTAAGCTGCAGGTGCCGGCCTTCCTCGGCTCGTCGTTTGCCTTCCTCGGCGGTTATCTGTCGGTGAAGACGCTGGGCGTGGAGCAAGGTATGAGCGAGACGCTGGCCCTCGACTATGCCTGCGTGGGCGTGTTCTTCGCGGGCCTGTGCTATTTCGTGATGGCGGGACTGATCAAGTCGTTCGGCATCGACAAGATCCTGAAGTTCTTCCCGCCGCTGGTGACGGGACCGATGATCATCGCGATCGGACTAGTGCTCTCGGGCAGCGCCATCCAGAACTGCACCACGGACTGGACGCTGGCCATCGTGGCCGTGGCAACGGTGATCTCTGCGAGTGTGTGGGGCAAGGGCATCATCAGGATCATCCCCATCCTGCTGGGTGTGCTGGTGAGCTATCTGACGGCCGTCGCGATGGGCGAGGTGGACTTCTCGGCGCTGAGCGATGCGGCCTGGATCGGATTGCCGTTCAGCCGGGAGCAGACCGTGCTGGCGGTATTTGACGACATGGACTCGACGTTCCTTATCTCGACCATCATCGCCATCCTGCCTATCGCCATTGCCACCATCATGGAGCATATCGGTGATATGTGTGCCATCTCATCGACCGTGGGCAAGGACTTCTTAAAGGAGCCGGGGCTGCACCGCACACTGATGGGCGACGGTCTGGCTACGGCGCTGGCATCGCTCTTCGGAGCTCCTGCCAATACGACCTACGGCGAGAATACGGGTGTGTTGAACCTGACGAAGGTGTTCGACCCGGCCGTGATCCGTCTGGCTGCCATCTTCGCCATCCTGCTGTCGTTCTGTCCGAAGTTCGCCTGTCTGATCGGTCTGATCCCCACAGCCACCATCGGCGGCGTGAGCCTGATTCTTTACGGAATGATCTCAGCCGTCGGTGTGCGCAACCTGGTGGAGGACAGCGTAGACTTCAACTCCTCGCGGAATGTATTTGTGGCAGCGTCGATCCTGGTGATTGCCATCGGTGTGAAGTACGGTGCCGAGGATAATGTGAGCGTGGGGCCGATCCACTTCTCGGGACTGGCGCTATCGGCCATCGTGGGCATCACGCTGAATGCCATCCTGCCTGGTAAACTGGGCATGAAGGTCAAGAGTATTCACGGCAAAGAAAAGAAATAGCGTTAGGGCACATCCTTGTTTTGTATATCTTTATTGAGGTATTTAAGATAAATTGACAAGGAGCAAAAGCATTATTCGTGTTGGGATGTATGGCCATGGTTGGCCTTACCTTTACATCTTGTTCAAAAGATGAGTTTTTTATGACAGCGAAGCTTTAGGCAGAGAGTTTACCGAATGACAGAAGATACCGTGCAATATGGAAAAGCCGCGCGCATTTGGCCCCCGAGGGCAAAGCGGCTTTTTCCATCTCTACAGGCACAAGGGAAGTGGCTCATATTGGCACATCACGGGAAAACACAGGAATAGTAAAAAGAAAGAACCAACAAGTCGTTGATTATCAACCTCTTAACTGCTCTTTCTATCAGAATTACTGGACTCGAACCAACGACCTCGCGTCCCTACCCTTTTCTTCACATAAGGCGAGGAAATCATCTACTTGCATAAAAATATCCACTCTTCAGGATTTCCCTATTCAAGAATAGGCAAAATCCCCATCCAGATTAGGATTTTTCCTTTGTAAACCTCGCTAAAAGTTCCGAACTTTGCACCGAGAAAAAGAAATTAATGTCTCACCATTTAAAGTATAGGAGATTAAGATATGAAGAAGATGATGATTCTGGCAGTGATGATGGTCATGACTATCTCGGCCAACGCAATGAGCTACAACGCAGCAAAGCACGAGGCTCTGTTCCTGAGCGACAAGATGGCTTACGAGCTGAACCTCACTGCTGCACAGTATGAGGCAGTCTATGAGATTAACCTCGACTACCTGATGAGTTTGAACGGACACGGTGATGTCTTCGGCATCTGGTGGGATCGTCGCAACGCTGACCTCCGCTTCGTGCTGAATAGCTGGCAGTTCGACAAGTATATGAGCCTGGCTCACTTCTATCGCCCTGTGGCGTGGAATGCTGGTGGATGGACATTCGCAGTGTACTCTCACTATAACAGAGGGCGTTTCTTCAACGCACACCCGAAGGTATTCGTTACCTACAGGGGCGGAAACAACCATCGTGGCCCTCGCTTCTATGCTGACCGTCACATGCCGAAGCCCGCTGTGCATCATAACGCACCTGCCGTTCACCATAACGCTCCTGTTGCACATCGCAATGCACCATTCCGGCTCCACAGCACGGAAAGCCTGCAGCAGCACATAATGACCGCAAGGGTACTGACCGTCACATGGCAATGAACACGAATCGTGGCAACGGTGGTCACTTCGGCGGACGCAGGTAAACTGTTCCATAAAATCTCTATATGCCTTGCAAAAGGACTCACGGGGAATCTCAGAAATGGGGTTCCTCGTTTTTATCGATAATTATTTGCTTTTGCATCCATTTCCGATAGGCGGTCGAGGGCGGCAAGAAGGGTCTCATCACGCTTGGCAAAGTGGAAACGAATCAGGTGATTCACATCTTCTCTGAAGAAACAACTGCCAGGCACAGCCCCTACTCCAACATGCTCAGCCAGCCATTCGCAGAAGTGCAGATCATCCTTTACGTCGTACTTCGACACATCGAGCAACACGTAATAGGCTCCTTGCGGATCGGTGAACGTCAGTCCGAACTGACGCAAACCGTCACAGAAGAGCTGCTTCATGTGGGTATAGTGGGCCTGAAGCTCGTCGTAATAGTTGTCGGGGAAGCACAGTCCTAAGGTGGCAGCCTCCATCAGAGGAGCCGCTGCGCCGACCGTCAGGAAATCATGAACCTTCTTCACACGATCGATAATGCGCTCCGGAGCGATGACATAACCCAGACGCCAACCCGTGATGCTGTAGGTCTTCGAGAGCGAGCTGCACGATATGGTGCGCTCCCACATGCCGGGCAGTGTAGAGATGTAGACATGCTCGTGAGGGGCATAGACGATATGTTCGTAAACTTCATCAGTTATGACGTAGCCGTCGTATCGGATCACGATGTCGGCTATCTGTTGCAGCTCCTCGCGGGTAAAGACCTTGCCACAGGGGTTCGACGGGTTGCACAGTACCAAAGCCTTGGCTCCCTGCCTGAAAGCATCCTCAATCAGGTTGGCATCAAACGAGAACGTCGGTGGGACAAGAGGGATGTACACAGGCTCAGCCCCTGTGAGAATCGTATCGGCAGTATAGTTCTCGTAGAACGGCGAGAAGATAGCCACTTTGTCGCCTGGGTTCACTACCGTCATCATAGCCGCCATCATCGCCTCAGTCGAGCCGCACGTAACGACAATGTTCTTATCGGCATCTATCGGCAAACCTGTCCAGCGGCTCTGCTTTTTGGCCAACGCTTCGCGGAAGTTCTGCGCTCCCCAGGTGACTGCATACTGATGAGGGCCGTGAGGTGCAATCTCCGCCAGCCTATCGGTAATCTCTCGTGGCGGGTCGAAGTCAGGGAATCCCTGCGAGAGGTTGATGGCTCCATAACGATTGCTGATACGGGTCATACGTCGGATGATGGAATCCGTGAAACCCGCCGTGCGTGTGGATAGAGGTCTCATATTTTATCGTTCTCTAAATAATTCACTTTCTTGTCTGTTTTTTCTGCATAGGCCAATACTGGCATGTCCCCAGCCCCCCATCTTTATAGCGGTAATGGTATCAGTAACCGTCAATTCACTTGTATGTTTCAGTCCCATTTCTATCATTCTTCTTAAAGTATTGAAAATTCTTGAAGCAGCGAGCGACAACATGCTTGCACGATTGTCCGAGTCGTGACAAGAATCAACTTATGTTAAACTTGGGCACAAAGATACGAATAATAATGTAAAAATGTGTACCTTTGCCCTCCGATTTAATAAGAATTGTGAAATGGCGGAGCAGCGAGAGCCATCCGAGCTTGCTCGAAGATGCCTTATATATCATCGGCCGGCCTCCGTGTACTATTGATTATGAGGAAATCTGTAAAAGACCTTAGCTGCTTTAAGTTATTCCACGTCCAGCCCGAGGTAGAAAAAATCTTGAAAGTGACAGGATTTGATAAGCTTCTGATACGCTAATCGCTCATCACAGTAGTCTCATATTGGTCTACAAAAAAGTACCTATATAAAGATACTCGATAATAAGTCTGGGGTTTAAAAAGGTGGTTAGGGTAAAACACAAAAAGAGCGGAAAGCCTTTGTTTAAAGACATTCCGCTTCATTCTTTCTGTCGGGATTACTGGACTCGAACCAGCGACCTCGCGCCCCCCAGACGTGTGCGCTACCAACTGCGCTAAATCCCGATCCTTTTTGCTTGGCACCGACCCTTGATCGTCGAATGCGGGTGCAAAAGTACACAGTTTTTTCGAAATATGCAAATTTTAGGCGAACTTTTTTCAAAAAAGAGCGTTTTTTACTGATGTTTTTTGCTCATGCGAATAATAATGTGTAACTTTGCACGTTAATAAAAAGTGAAAAATTAAAAAAGTAATGACATCATATAGACTAACGCCACCACAGAGACTGGACACAACCATCGAACTGCCGGCCTCGAAGAGTATCTCCAACCGCGCACTCATCATCTATGCGCTCAGCGGAGGGCGCATCATGCCCGAGAACCTGAGCGACTGCGACGATACTGAGGTGATCGTCAACGCCATCCGCTACATGCCCGAGGAGATCAACATCAAGGCAGCGGGAACGGCCATGCGATTCATGACGGCCTACCTGAGCGTGATGCGCGGCACTCACACGCTGACGGGGACAGAGCGCATGAAGCACCGTCCCATCGGAGTACTGGTGGACGCGCTGCTGAAGCTCGGTGCCGATATCAGCTATCTCGGCGAGACCGGATTCCCCCCACTCCGCATCACGGGACAACCGCTGGAAGGCGGACTGCTGGAGATCTGCGGCAACATCAGCTCGCAGTACATCTCCGCCCTGCTGATGATCGGACCGATGCTGAAGAAAGGTCTCACGCTACGACTGACGGGCGACATCATCTCGCGACCCTATATCGACCTGACGCTCTGGATGATGGGCGAGTTCGGCGCCCATGCGGAATGGACCTCGGTCGACACTATCACCGTGGAGCCGCAGCCCTACAAGAACCGCAACTACTTCATCGAGAACGACTGGAGCGCCACCAGCTACTGGTATGAGATGGTATCCATCTGTGACGACCCAGAAACGACAGTCAGACTGACAGGACTGACCAACGGCTCCAAACAGGGCGACTCGATCACACGCTACATCTTCAGCCTGCTCGGCGTGAAGACCATGTTCGAGAATAAGGAGGAGGGCGTGCCGCAGACGGTCACGCTGAAGCGCAACGGCATTTGTGTGCCCAAGCTGGAGTATGACTTCGTGAACGCGCCCGACCTGGCACAGACCTTCGTCGTGACCTGTCTAGCCAAGGGCATCCCCTTCCACTTCACCGGTCTGTCGACGCTGAAGATCAAAGAGACCGATCGCATCGAGGCCCTGAAGAAAGAGGTGAGGAAGCTGGGCTATGTGCTCAGAGACCGCAACGACAGCGAGTTGCTGTGGGACGGCGAGCGCTGCGAGCCTTCACTGGAGGCAGGCATCGACACCTACGAGGACCACCGCATGGCCCTGGCCTTCGCGCCCCTCGCCCTTAAGTTGCCGGGACTGAAGATCAACCATCCGGAGGTGGTCACGAAATCCTATCCCCGATTCTGGGAAGACCTTGAAATCGCAGGATTTGAAGTGAAAAGTGAATAATTTGCTACCACTGTAGAAATGACGTTTGCCTGGGTGTGCATAGGGATGATCGTGGTGCTGGGGGTGATTGCCGCCATCGCCAACCGATTCGATAAGGGAAAGGACACGATCGAAAAGGGGCATGACTGCTCCTCATGCACCGAGGCCGACAAAGGGGAATGCAAGATACATTGTTTATTGGAAGAAGTAGATAAAAGAAAGAACAAAAAGCCTCTGTATTCTTCCATCTTGATATTTTTCCTTCTTTCTTCTTCCTTCTTACTTTCCTGCGACATGCACAAGAACACGGCCACGAACCGCCTGTACCATTCGCTCACCGCCCGCTACAACATCTACTACAACGGTCAGCAGGCCTTCATCGACGGCAATCTGGAGAAGGAGAAAGGCAACAAGGACAACTACACCGAGCTGATACCCCTCTATACGGTGGGCAACAAGCAGAGCATGGAGTTGGGCAAGGGCAGCTTTGACCGCGCCATCGAGAAGAGCGAGAAGGCCATCCGCCTGCACAGCATCAAGGGTAAGCCCGAATGGAAGGGCAACAAGAAGAAATCCGCCCGCGACCGCGAATGGCTCAGCCGCAAGGAATACAACCCGTTCCTCTGGAAGGCCTGGATGCTGCTGGGCAAGGCCCAGTTCCAGAAGGGTGCCTTCGACGAGGCTGCTGCCACCTTCTCGTACATGAGCCGCCTCTATCCATCGCAGCCCATGCAGAGCGGCCTGGCCAAAGCGTGGCTGGCCAAGTGCTATACCGAACTGGGATGGCTCTACGACGCGGAGGACGTGATACGCAACATGAGCCGCGACTCGGTAGACTACCGGACCGTCAAGGACTGGGACTACACCTACGCCGACTACTATATCCGTCTGGGCGACTACGAGAAGGCCGTGCCCTATCTCTATAAGGTCATCAAGCACGAGCGGCGCAACGCACAGCGCGCCAGGGAGTGGTTCCTCATGGGACAGATCCAGAACCTGCTGGGGCACCGCGAGGAGGCATATAAGGCCTTCGGCAAGACCGTGGGCTGTCATCCGGCCTACGAGCTGGAGTTCAACGCCCGCATCGCACAGACCGAGGTGATGGCACAGGGCAACGCCAAGCAGATGATCAGTCGTCTGAAGCGAATGGCAGCCAACGACAACAACAAGGAATACCTCGACCAGGTGTACTACGCCATCGGCAACATCTATCTGGCCCAGAACGACACGCTGCAGGCCATCGGCGCCTATGAGAAAGGAAACAAGGAATCCACCCGCAACGGCATTGAGAAAGGCGTGCTGCTGCTGACGCTCGGCAACCTGTACTGGCAGATGGAGCGGTTCGGCGACGCCCACCGTTGCTATGGCGAGGCCATCGGACTGCTCGACCAGGAACGGAGTGACTACGAGGAGCTGTCGTACCGCTCGAAGGTGCTCGACGAGCTCGTGCCCCATACCGAGGCCATCCACCTGCAGGACTCGTTGCTAGAGCTGTCGGTAATGCCCGAAAAGGAACGGCTGGAGGCCATCGACCGTGTGATCGAGGCACTGAAGCAGAAGGAGAAGGAGGAGCGTGAGGCCCGACTCGACGCCGAAGCCGAGGAGTTGGCACAACAACAGGCTGCCAGAGGCGACGATATGATGACCGGTCGGCAGACGCAGACCACGACGCCCCAGGCCACGCAACAGGGCAACGGCCAGTGGTATTTCTACAACCCCATGGCCGTGAACCAGGGAAAGACCACCTTCCAGCAACAATGGGGCCGGCGCGAGAACAAAGACAACTGGCAGCGCACGAACGTGACTGTGGTGAGGACGACGCCAGAGTCAGAAGAGACAGAGGACACGGAAGAGACTGACAGTCAAGAGAATCCGGAAGCAGCGGAAATGGCCGACAGCATAGCCCCCACCGACAGCATCGCGCCGACAGATCAGGTTCCGGCACCGACTGACTCGCTGGCCAACGACCCCCACGAGCGCGAATACTACCTGGCCCAGATACCCTTCACCGACGAGCAGAAGGCCGCCAGCCACGCCATCATCCAGGACGCTCTCTTCCATGCCGGCATCATCTTCAAGGACAAGCTCGATAACCTGACGCTCAGCGAGCGCCATCTGCTGCGGCTTACCGACAACTACCACGACTATGAGCATCTCGACGAGGCCTGGTACCACCTTTGGCTCCTCTATTCCCGACAAAACGATGTGGCACAGGCCGACACCTGTCTCACCCGTCTGAAGACACTCTATCCCGAGAGCGAATGGACCATCCTGCTCACAGACCCCTACTATGAGGAGAATGCCCGCTTCGGCGAACATATCGAGGACTCGCTCTATGCCGCCACCTACGAAGGCTTCAAGCAAGACCGCTTCGAGATGGTGACCGCCAATGCCCAGCTCTCGGCATCACGCTTCCCGCAGGGTGAGCACCGCGACAAGTTCCTGTTCATCGAAGGTCTCAGCTACCTCAACGAAGGCCAGGGCGACAGTTGCATCAGCCGCCTGAACGAAGTCGTTGAGCGCTTCCCCGAAAGCGAAGTGAGCGGCATGGCCGGTATGATCATCAAGGGCGTGAACGAAGGGAGACGGCTGCACGGCGGCAAGTTCGACATCGGCGACGTCTGGTCGCGGCGAGATATCACCCTCACCGCCGACTCCACCCGTCAGGACACCCTCGACGCCCGGCGAGACCAGAATTTCCTGTTCATCCTCGCCTACGAGCCCGACTCCATCAACGAGAACCAGCTGCTCTACAATATGGCCCGCTACAACTTCACCAACTTCCTCGTGCGTAACTTCGACATACAGATCGACGAGGACCGTGGGCTGCACCGTATGCTGATCAGCGGCTTCCTCAACTACGACGAGGCCCTGCAATACGCGCGCCAGCTCTATGCCGACGCCGCGATGAACGAGGCCGTCAAGGGCTGCCGGAGCCTCATCATCGGCGACTCCAACCTGCCCCTGCTCGGCACCCGATACAGTTACGACGACTACCTGCAGTTCTACGAGGACACCTTCATACCCATGAAGATCAGCGAGGAACAGCTGCTGATCATCCCCGAAGACGTGCCGCAGCCCGACATCGAAGACCAGGGAGAGCCGCAGGAGGATGCCGATGAAGACGGGACAGACGACGATGACCTGTTCCCGCAGAACAAACCCCAGCCGAAAGTTCAGGACTTCGACTTCGGCGATGATTTTTGGTAAAGGATGGTTTACAGTTTACGGTTTACAGTTTACAGTTTACAGTTTACAGTTTACAGATGATATGACAAATGGATTATTACTTTGGGTGGATGACGAGATTGAGCAGTTAAAGGCTCATCTGTTGTTCCTTGAGAAGAAAGGCTATGAGGTGGTGACCGTCTCCAACGGTACCGACGCCATCGACCAATGCCGGGAGCGTAACTTCGACCTGGTGCTGCTCGACGAGCAGATGCCTGGACTGAGCGGCCTCGAGACCCTTCAGAAGATGAAGGAGCTACAGCCGTCGCTGCCAGTCGTCATGGTCACCAAGAGCGAGGAGGAGCACATCATGGAGCAGGCCATCGGCCAGAAGATTGCCGACTACCTCATCAAACCCGTCAACCCCAATCAGATACTGTTGTCGCTGAAGAAGAACATCCACCGCCGCGAGATAGAGACCGAGGTCACGCAGAGCCAGTATCAACAGAACTTCCAGCAGATAGCCATGCAGATCCTCGACTGCAGGGAGTGGAAAGACTGGGTGGACGTCTACAAGCGGCTCGTGCACTGGGAGCTCGAGCTCAGCGCCACCGACAGCAGCATGACCGAGATGCTGCAGATGCAGAAGGAAGAGGCCAACAACGGCTTTGCCAAGTTCATCAAGAAAAACTACCTCGACTGGATTACCACCCTCGACCCCTCACATGGAAGAGACGGTGACGCGACTCGTCCTGTCCTCTCACCCGAGATCTTCAAGACCCGGGTGTTCCCCCAGCTCAGCAGCGGCAAGAAAGTGTTCCTCGTCGTGCTCGACAACTTCCGTTACGACCAGTGGCGCATTCTCGCCAACGAGCTCAGCGACCAGTTCGAGATCGACGAAGACCTCTACTGCAGCATCCTGCCCACAGCCACCCAGTATGCGCGCAACGCCATCTTCAGCGGACTCATGCCCAACAAGATAGCCCAGATGTTCCCAGACCTGTGGGTCGACGAAGACGAGGAGGAAGGCAAGAACCTCAACGAAGAGCCCCTCATCCGCACCCAGCTGGATCGCTACCGCCGCAAGGAGACCTTCTCCTACCATAAGGTCAACAACTCCGCCGATGCCGAGAAGTTCATGCAGCAGTGGCAGAATCTGGAGAAGCACCAACTGAATGTGGTGGTGTTCAACTTCATCGACATGCTCAGCCACGCCCGCACAGAGTCGCGGATGGTGCGCGAGCTGGCCAGCAACGAGAGTGCATACCGCTCGATCACCCTCTCCTGGTTCCGGCACTCCGTCATCTCCGACTTCTTCCGACAGCTGGCACAGACCGATGCCAAGATCATCGTCACCACCGACCACGGCAGCATCCGCTGCACCCAGCCCGTAAAGATTGTCGGCGACCGCAACACGAACACCAACCTGCGCTACAAGCTCGGCAAGAACCTCGCCCACGACGACAAGAGCCTCTTCGTCATCCGTGAGCCCCAGAAGGCCCTGCTGCCGGCGCCCAACCTCTCCACCAGCTACGTCTTCGCCACCGGCGACTCCTTCTTCGCCTACCCCAACAACTACAATTATTACGTGTCCTACTACCGCGACACGTTCCAGCACGGCGGCATCTCAATGGAAGAGATGATCGTCCCCCTCATCACACTCACAGGAAAAAAGAGATAATATAATAGTTTACAGTTGACGGTTTACAGTTTACAGATGATATGCTGGCAAGCCGTTCCGACTATAGAAGTAATCAACTGTAAACCGTAAACTGTAAACTGTAAACAAAAAAAGTATGGAAATAAAGATTAACGATCTGGAACACATCCGCGAGGCTACCCGTCAGTTCATCAGTCACATCGGCGACCGTCGCGTGTTTGCCTTCTACGGCAGCATGGGTGCCGGCAAGACCACGTTCATCAAGGCCGTCTGCGAGGAACTCGGCGTCACCGATGTCGTCACCTCCCCCACCTTCGCCATCGTCAACGAATACACGGCAGCCGACGGTGGAAGTATCTTCCACTTCGACTTCTACCGCATCAAGAAGCTGGAAGAGGTCTACGACATGGGCTACGAGGACTATTTCTACAGCGATGCCCTCTGCTTCATCGAGTGGCCGGAACTCATTGACGAAGTCCTACCCGACGATGCCGTCAAGGTCACCATCAAAGAAAATGCCGACGGCACACGCACCGTCGGCTGGTAATCATTCTTAGGCGTTGATAAACCCTGTCTTTCTTCGGTTGTCCTCGGGCCTCACGGCGAAGTGGAGCCAGTAGCGTCCGCCCTTCTTCCGCTCGATGAACAACTCGTCGTAGTCCTGCCCCGTATCGTCGGCGATGTCCAGCAGGATCGTGGCATAGCGCACGGCCTGCTCGAAGCCCGCACAGCGGATATCCACGGCACAGCCCGAAAGATGATTGCTCGACGGCGATCCTCCCACAGCCCTGTTCACATCCTCCGAACGAAAACCCGAGGTAATCACTACCGGCTCCACGCTCTTCGAGGTCTCATAGTCCTCGCCCGGCTTCAGACAGTAGAGCGTATTGTAGTCATACCTCATCTCCTCCAGCCAGTTCTCACAGATATTGCGGAGGTTCTCGATACTCACACGACTGGGGATGTTCGGGATCCCCGTGCCCGTCTTGGTCATCTCCCCCAGCGTATAGTGCTGGGAGAGATGGATAGTCTTGTTGATTGATACTTTGTCCATACTTCTTCTATTTTCTTTAACTTCTAACGAAGCAAATGCAACTGCGTAACTGTGTAACTGCGTTGGCAGTCATCGTCAGATCATCACAGTTCCTGTCTTCTTGTATTTAGCCTTGGTGGTGCCATTCTCTACAAACTCGTCCACCTTCTTGATCAGTCCGTCCTTCAGCAGACGGAACACCCTGGCGCGAGCCGAGTTGTTTTGCGTCAGACCGAAGCAGCGCATCACATCATCTATGGTAAACTCCTCTGGCAGGCGATTGAATGCCTCGATAGTCTTAGCCCTGCGCTGCACATTGGCAGCAGCATCGCGAGTCTTATCGTCAAAGTACTTCTCGGCCAGTGCCCCAAAGTAGTGACGCTGACAAGCGTACTGGATATTCACAATCAGCTCTGCCAGTTTCCAGTCCACCTCGTCCGTCTCAAACTCGCCGCACCAATAGTTGCCATCCTGCTTCATGCAGTCCCAATGGCGCATCACTATAAATGGCGCAGCGAAATTCAGACCATGATAGGCACAGCGTTTCAACAGCATCTCGTCAGCACGAGAATCGTTCTCAGCCGCATCAGCCATACGACGGGCAGTCCAGTCGTACAACTCATCGACTATCTTCTGAACCGTCAACTCACCCTTCATGCGATCCAGTCTCTCAGCCCACTCCTTTAGGCGATTGTCGCTGTCGTAGTCAACATTCGTTTCTCGACTCATCATCTCAAAGTTGGTGGCTGGCAGGGGGATGCAAGTGAGGCGTGTAGCCAAGCCGCTTCCAAAGTTCTGCTCGTTCACCTTTTTCTTCAGGGCGATGGGCGTACCTGTATAAATGAAGTTCCACGTCACGTAGAAGTCCTGAAGGATACTGTCATTGTTCGAATACGCCTGACCGTCCTCTTCGTTGTGGAACGCTTTCAACTCCAGCGACTGCTTGTCAATCCACGAGCCGCCCTTCTGAACGGTTACCGTGTTATCCAGCTCTGTATCGAATGTCAGTTGGTGCAGCTGCATCAGTTGACCGTCAATTTCCTCTACGCTGTTCACCATATCCTGAATGAACTGGGCGTTTGAAGTTCGAGCCGGATGCACGCGTACAATGACCTTTGGCTTCTTGGGTTTCTCCTTGTTGGCCCCCTTGGTGCGCATCTGCTCACGATAGGCATTGATGGCATCCTTGCCCACCTTGTCGGCAGCGACGATGGGAGCAGCAAGAAGTTTGAACAAACGAGTCGCAAACGACTTTCCTGATGCAGGATCACCAATAATCAGCGTCGAGTTATTCAGCCTGCGCAATTCTTCTGGACGATGATAGAACCTATACGTGCATCTGGTCATCAAAGTCATCATCAGACCACCAGCCACGAACACAGCCGCAGGGTACTGGTTCTTCTTCAAGCCTCGGCAGATGTCTCGCAGCAGTGGAAAGTCAGGCATCAGGGCCTCTATCTGCTTACCCCAGTCCCAGAGCCAGCGGTTAATGTCCGTTTCGGCAGGTGCTACCGTCCTTTGCGCCTGCGCCTTCGTAATCTCCTGATACGATTTGCCTGTGGCCTTCTGGATCGCCTCGAGCATGGCCTTGGATGGCAGCGAGCCTGCATACTTCTTCTCTTTCTCCGCGACGCACCCCGCCGCCGATTCCACCGTCTGGGCCACATTCTCATCGCGCTCTGCGATGATCTCCTGCACCCAGCTTTGTGCCTCGACGATTCCTTGAACCAGTTTCTTATCTCCATCGAGCATGAGCAGCAGGTCTGTGGCGAGTTTAAGACTCTCTGTATGACGGTTGCTGTCTGCTGCGCAGGGCAGCTTGTCTGCATACCTGCAATCAATAATAGACTGTACATCATAGCCTTTCCATGTTAGCGATACTGCCCCAGCGTCCACTTGCCCGCCATCTGCAGACCCTTGTTTAGCTGTCTTAAAGGCCACATCATCAGTCGCAGCAGCACGACTATTACCAGCACGATACTCAGCATCGTATTTCTCAGCAAACTCCTTGTTCTCATACGTAAACAGTTCTTTATCCATATACAAAATATCCGATTCCTTGCAGATGAAGCTCATGCGGCTTGCATCCTTGCAACTTTCGTCAACCTCCACGCCCAAGACCTTCGCCATAGCGTGCTGATTGTCGATGAGATTACCCTTCGCCACATCGGCCTTGAAAACCACCTTCAAGCCATGTCCACTTGGGGTTACGTACACGAGCAGAATGCCCAACTTGCCAAAGTCCAAAGCCTTCCACTCCATATATTTCTCCTGTGGGTTTTCCACATGATCCACATCCATCACCACGAGACCAGTCAGTCGTGTGGCCGCCTGCTTGCGCCAGGCACCAGTCTTGCCGCTCTTCGAGGTGGTCTCGTCAAACGTGGCCTGGAAGATGAAGGCTGGCAGCTTGCGCTTTAGCTGAGCATCACCCGTCTCGCGGAACTTGTCGATGCTCTCGTTCCATTGTGTCGCCCTGACGAGCGCAAAGAATTGCGCTTCGTCAACAGGCAACGTAGGATTAACAAAACTCTTCTGATAGCAAAAACCCATACTCAGAGCGTTTAACAAAACTCAATTAAGTCCAGTTCCTTGTCAATGAGCGCATTCCTTGCGTCCTGATTGTGCTCGTTGAGCAACTCGAGGATCTGCGCCGTACAGAAGTCCTTCGGGAAACTGCCAAACACTTTGACGCGCTCTATCGACTCCTTCACCCAGCCCCACGGCAACTTCTTCACCAGTCGGTCCTTCTCTCGTACACGTGGCTGGCGGTTGTACGCCTTGAAGGTTAACTTACCCGTGTTCTGATCCATATACAGAACACCTTCCACTCGCTTGCCATTCATTAGCTGACCCAGCAACTCGATGGCATTCAAAACAAATACATTCTTTCGCATAATCTTATCGAATTAATGAGCATCGGAAAGCGGGGTTTTAGTTGAGCTCATTCGTACGTACACATTTCCTCGCTCATCCTCCGACTCGGTTATACTTTTTCTTAATCAATTACTATCTCTGTGGTTCCTTTGAGGCGAACCACACCTCCTGATTTTCCCGCGTTCTTAAGCTCGTCGCTCATCTGCCACTGCTTGCACTTGAACCTCTGCTCAACCTTCAGCATCATCTGTGCGCAGATCCTTGTGCCGTCGCTCTCAATGCACTTGTGCTGACAACTGGCGCAGCAGCGCTTCACTTTCACACCATGAGCGTTTCTGACGCTCCTGATAACCATCTTCTCCATAATTTTCAATTTTCAATCTTCAATCTTCAATTTTCAATCTTCAATGTCCTAATTTCTCTTTTCAGCTTTCTGATCTGCCTCTTCTGCTCATCCGTCAGGGCCTTCAACTCTGTCACCTCGGCCTGCAGTTTCTTCTCGGCACTGCCATCCTTCAGCGAGTCGAGCATCGCCCTGATCTCCTCCTTGGTCATCGCCTCCAGTCGTTCCAGTCCTACATGGACCATGAACCCCTCCAGCAGACTCTGGGCGCTGTAATACATATAGCCCTCGTCGTTCACCTCCAGCATATAGCCGTTCGTCATTGTTCTCAGCAGGATAGCAAGCCGCTGCGGCTCCTTCTGCTCATTGGTCTGTTCCTTCTCTGAAACAGGTGCTTTTTCAACATACTTATTCATAACTGTCATATTTTATAATGTTCGTAACTTCGATACTCTCAGCCTCCATATCCGGCTCAAACATCGCGGCCAGATCTATCAGCGTTCCTACGTAAATGATTCTCCGTTTCATAACTTTTTGTTCTTTTGTTCTTATGTTCTTTTGTCTAAAAGTTAGTCTGATCTTTCAGTCGCTTCGCTTTGTGAAAGCGCTAAAGCGAGTCTTATGTCTTTGAACAGATATTCTGTCTCATTGACGCTGCAAAGGTCTTCAAAAAAACAATGCAAAATCTTGGAATCGTCAATTATCCGATTTTTGCGTATTTTCTGCGTATTTTCACTACGATTCTGCGTCAATTCTGCGTCAAAATCGTATCTTTCACAATATCCCAAAACGTATCGCATAATTGCTCCTGAGGATTGCGCTTCATCCTATAATACACCTCGCCACGATCTGTCTCACAGATTTCTCGCCCCATATTCTTTCTGGTATTCACCCCAAACCTCAATTTCTGCGGTAGTCCCTCTGGCGTGATCTCACTGGCAAGCGTAGTAAAGTTTGTCTGGTTCAGGCTCTCGCCCACAAGACGGTCTCTCACCACCATGAAGATGGCCAGCCAGTGTCGCGCATAATTAAATAGGTGGTAGTCGGCTATCAGGCGCCTCATGCTTCGCCGCAGCACATCCTGCTGTTCCTCCCTCGTCATTTTGAGGAACAGCTTCTTAGCCTGCTCGTCAGCCACCGTCAGCCGTGTTTTTCCTTGAAGGTCATCGTCATCCTCCAAATCATCATCAGATAGAGGTATAGCCTTCACGCCATAGTGCTCCCTTACCTTGTTCACCTCCAGTATGGCCTCACGCCTGCCTTTCACCACAGCGTCAGCCAACAGTGCAAAGAGATAATGCTCCGCCTGGGCATAATTGCCCACGCCCATTGCCAGATTCAACAGTTGATCCTGTCTCAGCCACATACCGTCCAGGTACAGCAGCTCCTTGTTTTGATTTTTCATTGCTTCCAAGTGATTGTGGAGATGTGTGAGGATGTAAAGCGCTTTATCTCATGAGAAACCATCCCACAACAACTCGGATTCTACGTTAGCTTACTTCTTCATTCCTTTCAGCATCATTTCACACACTGTTGCTACCAACGCCACCATATCAGGATGGAAAGCCTTGGGGCCATAGATGATGTGCGTACTCTCGTTAGGATTCATGCTCACGTTAATCAGATTCCAGAACGTCAGGCGGTCAGTGAAGTTCAATGGCGACACCTGTCGTGCCAGTGCGTCAGTAAACTCCCTACCACACAAATCTTCTGTCACTTCCATTGTGGCCAAGGCTCCTATCAGAGCCTTCTCTGTTGCCTTGTCGAATGTTACTTCTTTCATCGCTTATCGCTTTTAATAATTTATAATGTAGCTGTTGTTACCAGCCGAGTGCCCCAATGAAAGATTGCTCCAACAAAAGAAGCACCCGCAAGAACGGACTTTCCGTCTTACGGGTGCAAATTTACGATGTTTTCGTGGGGCGGTTCGTAAACCCTATGTAAACCCTACGATAATTTTTTCACTTTAGTAGCTGCAAAACAGCCTCTGGTGATGCTTCCATTTTGGTGATGGCACAAACGCCTACGCCCATATCTTTCACGCTGGCTCCAAGCAGATATACATCATCATCTGTTATAAGGAAACGGTCGTGGCTTTTATGCGGCAATTGCACGAAATAGATTTCTCGATACTGTTCATTATGTTTCTTCAAGTCAACTTGAAAAGGTTCGTTATAGCGACTATGAATCGTTGCAGAAACATCTTCTGCCCGTTTATCCAGCAGTGACAAAACACGATCGTCCACAAAATTGTCTATCAACACTATACGTTGTTTCGCACTTCTTACCAAATCAGAAACAAATGCCCATGCATCCCATACGCAACCTGTGCCAAATATCTGTTCTGGCAGGAGTTTTGGCGAATTATCGTCCATCTTGTTCATCAGAAGGTTGATTTTATCGTCTGTCTGCTCCATCCATTGTTTGTTCTCAAGTTGTTGCCTTTCCATTCTATCAAGACGTTGGAAGATATGTGCATTTGCTGACAAATAGCGGCGCATACCAACAAAGGCATCCATAATCCTGATACTGGTATCAACAGCTTTTTGGCTGGTCACTACAGCCGATAGCATCGATATTCCTTGTTCTGTAAACGCATAAGGAGCCGAAGAAGAGTGTTTTAAACTCTCGAACCGGTCACATTTTGTGACCAGTTCCTTCATTTCTTGTTTTGTCAATTGGAATCTGAACCTTTCAGGGAAACGAGCAACGTTTCTTTTTACCTTTTGGTTTAGAACTTTTGTTTCCACCTTGTATAGCATCGCTATATCCCTGTCTATCAGCACTTGTTGCCCTCTTACAACGACAATTAACTTCGCGATGTCAATCTCTTCTTCAGGGGTGATTTCCACCACATCGTCTAACCGGTCGTTATTTGCGATCAGTTCTTTGGACTGGTCACAATTTGTGATAGGTTCCTCTTGGTTCTCTTTCTTCTTTATATTCTTTTTAGCCATTTGTTCTTATATATTTCGTAAACCCTATGTAACTAATCACAATTTGTGATAACATCTTTAGACTAGTCACAAATTTGTGACCGGTTATTTCGAATTCCAAATCTCCTCCATCTTCTTTTCCATATCCACGAAGATACGGAGATGCTTTTCGAGCGCAGTACTATCAGATGTAGAGCGAGACAGATCTTTGTCGTAGTTCGACAAGTCTTTGTTGATGGCCTTACCCATAGCCGTAAAGAAGTCTTTCTTCAATAGCTTGGCACCATCCTTGCCATGAAACATACCCAGCTCATACAGCACATTAAAAACCCTAATGATGTCAATCTTGGCACCTTTCTCGTCAGATAGATATACAGGGCTTTCTATACAAACACTATTGTCATTTGCCACAGGTTTTTCCTGCGGATGCAAGTGCTGCTCTACCTTTGTCCCCTCAGGACTAATCGTTATCACTGACTCGGAGTTATCGTTATACGTACCTCCAGCATTTATGAAATTACGTATCTTAGTCATTGGCTTCTGCTACTAAATAAGGATGTTCTACTTTGTTTTTGTCCATCGAAGGTATGATGGTAGCACCATCGTTGTCGTAATACGCACCAGAATTGAGAAACTTATCGATGTATTTGGTAGGTTTGTTCGCCATCTTCTCCATGACATCATAAAATTTCTCCTTTTTAGCCTCGTCCTCGTTGAATTTGGCCTTAAGTTTCTTGCGGATTTCTCGATCGTAACTGCGCCACACATCATGATCGGCAAGTAACTCGTTCAGCGAGCAAAAGATGTCCCATGCCGTGTTGATAGGCAGACTTAACAACTCTCTTTCTATATCCTCAATGGGTATGGAGGCCTCGATAGCAGCCCTGTATTTCTTCGTCAACCGTTCTATCTTGTCGCGCGTCTCTTGATTCTCCTGACGCAGCTCCTCGAGAATCTTATCCTTCCGTTTGTTCTCATCTTCCAGCTCGCCATAGGTCTTGGGGCGATGCTCATTCAGCATCCGCTGGAAGTCGGCAGGGAACAATGCATCACAAAGCGTGTAAAGTGCCTCTGAGGGTTCGTGGCTATTCACTACGGCCAGCATCCTCATCCGCATATCGTCCAGCTTCTTGAAATGCTTGAAGTCAAGACCCAGACTGCCTATCCGTTCCGTCAGACCACAATAGTAAATGTGCAGGTGGGGAAAGAACGAACTACTTGATTTCATAACGGTATCTGTTACGTCCGTCCATCGCGTATATTTCACGCCCACGATATGACGGATCATGATGGAGTAGTAGTATTTGAGGAACTTCCAATGCTTAGTGAGCAAACCGAATTGCACCCATTTTTCATCTTGCGTCCAGTCCTGCTGCATAATCATCGTAAAGGCATGCAGCACGCACAACAGTTCGTCAGTCCTGTAATCGCTATACACCTCTGCTTTGAACAAATCCTCTTCCAGTTCTTCAGACAGTTTCTTCCAGTCTTGCTGACACCCTGTATTAAACAAATGCTCCAACACCTGAAAGTACTGGCTCATCCGCTTTGGCTCCTCTATGCGTTGCATATTATCACCCCAACCCTCAGCCATGGCGATTAGGTTTTGCTGAGAGGCCCATGCGCCAAACTCCTTGTCTTCCTCAATCACATTTTTCATGAACAGCCGGATGTTCTCCATATTCTTTTTGCACAGGCGAGTGTCGCCATTGAGGTACATTCCATAATAGGGTAACATCTTCTTGTGCAGAATACATCCATATTCAGGATCTCTCTTGATATTGTTTTCCTGCTCCCACGTACAACTGTACCAGGGCGTGTCGTCATACATGCCCCCGCCATCCATCATGTGTTCCAGCCGACCAATAACGCGGCTCTCTATATATTTTTCTAAGCTATATGTCTGATTCATTTATTTATCCTAATATTGCAACCTGCAAAGATACGAAAAATCCCACACCTTATTAACGATGTGGGACAATTATTAAGAAGAATTAGGAAATCGAGTCAGTCCCACCCCTCTTCATCATTATTCTCCATATAGCGGCTCATGCCATTATCCTCCATGTCATCTTCTGATGCTGGGTCAAAGCCTCGCATATTGTCATAACTGCTCGATTCATGTGAGTGAGAGGATGAGGAAGCGGTAGGAGTTGATGGCACCTTCACCTCTTCCTGCAGCTCTTTTACCTCTTCTGTCACAGCCGTATCAGGCTGCTGATATGACTCTTCACTTTGAGTTTCTTTCAATGTAGGCGAATACTCCTGCTTGCTCTTGTTCTGACATGAGAGCAAGAGCAATGATAATGCCAATGTGCCAAGTACTTTTCTCATAAGTTGTCTTGTTCGTACTCTTCTTGCGTGAATGGCGGAGTTGGGTCAATGATGAGCACCTCATCGTAGGTCAGACCGTAAAGGTGATAGACGAGGCGGTCGATTTTCTCCATCGTGGAGACGATTTCACAACAACCAGATAGTATTTCTGATGATAAATTCTCTATCAAACACCTAAACTCTGGATTAACTACAGGTATAGGAATAGACTCCAATTGATTCTTTTGGATATGTGGGAAGATGTTGTCAATATTAAGATAGGCAGTATTAAACCAAAAAGTGATAGCCTTAGAATTGAGGATTCCGAGTAGGAACTTATAATCATTTTCGTTATTACTACTGCAATTGTAAACCGAATTTGTATTGCAATATCCAATGTCATCAAGAGCGAACTGTATTTTATTTGAACAGAATTTCGTCACAAGTTTGGGTGCTTTAAATACATCATAGGTCTTATATTTACTAGTTTTTGTAAAATCCGGAGAACAAAATATATCCTCATCAACACTTAGATGATAAGACTTTATACTTTCAGCATTAATAAACCTATATTTACCTTGCCCAATACTAGAATCATTTTTGCCACATTCAAAACCTCTAGTAATTGTCAGGTAACTACCAAGAGGTTTAAATGGTATAGATAAGAGTTTGTTGAAGGCATTTATTCTTTTATTATCAAAAACAAATGGAAATATACCAAAAGGCATTTTTTCAATTGCACTATATGGTACATCCGCAATAAAGATGAATTCATGAGCATCTTGATTGTATTTCATAGCCTTAACAAATTCAACTTTCGCACCTTTCTGACATACCATTATATTTGCTTCAACACTAACATTATCAAAACACATTTCTGCATTAACATATGTCTTTATTCTTATATTGTCACAGACATATTTTCTTGCTTCCATGAAATTCTCATTTGAAAGCATACGAGTTGGGATAATATAAGAAAGGAGGCCATTATTTGTAAGAAGTTTATTTCCTTTTTCTATAAATAATGTATACAAATCATATTGACCTGTTGCAAGTGAATACAGCTGCTTATACAATGGTTTGAAGGAGTTATCAAATAAAGTAGTTCGTACACTTATGTATGGCGGGTTAGCAATCACAATATCAAAGCCTCCTTTTACCCCAAACATCCATTCTGCATCAAAGAAGTCTGCATGAGTGTTCTGCTCAAACATGTCCCAGTCTGCTAATTTCTGAGCGGCGCCAGGATTGACAAAACCTGTATCTTCGATGGCGTGTGCAAGAGCCTTGCGTGTTTCCTTGATTTTTGCCTTGATACGCTGTTTGTCGATGTTACGCTTAGCCAAGAAGATAGCGTGATTCAATTCTTTCAGACTCTCTTTGAGGGAAAGAATTGTTTCTGTAGATTCAAAGAGCGATGCGTCATACTCCACAGGTATCAGCGTGTTGGCTGCCACAAACTTTGATTCGAGGTTAGGCAACGGACGTATGCCAAAGTTGTGAGCTGCATCGTCTGTTGGGTTCTGGTCAACCACCAGCGAGATAAAGAAACGGAGTTTCGAGATTTGTACGGCAATAGGCTGAATATCCACGCCATAGATGCAATGCTCTATCAGATAGAGTTTACGGGCATAGTCTGGGTCGTTCACATCGCGGTTGAAGGCTTCCTCGATGTCAGCCAAACGAGCCTTACGCTCCTCTTCCTCCTCTGCGTTGAAGGCCTTACGCGACTGGTCAATGGCGATGTCAATCATGAAGTTCTTCCACATCTCGTTGGTTGGGTCGAGTTGTCGCAAAATGTGTACCATCTGCTGGAGCACACCCATTGGGAAGGCACCAGAACCACAGGCAGGGTCGAGCACACGACAGTTGTAGATGGCCTGCATGATGCTACGACGCTGCTCTTCATTGAGTGTAGTCTCTTCCGTGGCATAACTGAGCAAACTGCGATATTGCGGCTCCAGTTCGTCACCACAGATTCGTTTCAAATGGGCTACAAGACTTTCATCCACCATATACTGCACTATCTCGCGAGGCGTATAGAACGAGCCTGTTTGCTTGCGTGCAGAAGTCTTCGTCTCTGGGTTGTAGGATGCCAACAGGTTCTCGAAAGCCTTACCCAACAGTTCTGGATCGAGCGATACTTCTTGGTCAAGTGGTGTATTTTCCTCGATGGTGAAGTTATAACGTTTCAAGATGTCGATGATACCACGAGCCGAGACATTACGCTTTTTGGCATCATCGTACCATTGAGACAGGTCGATGCCCTTGCCAACCTCTTCGCCAAAGAAAAGCCAGTCAGGCAGATAGAGTTGTTCCAGCGACTCCCTGCGCTCTGAGAAACCATCGTAATAGAGATTCTTAGGTTTATCATCCAGACAATCGAAAAGTCCACCATTCAGGAATGGTACATTACTATTGGCCATTGCCAGGAACTCTGCGGCTCCACCATCCTTGAAATCTCCCTCATAACGCAGCAGATTGTTTACTGCATAATCAGGATTCATGCCATGATAATTACCCTTCACACGGAAGCGGCGATTATTGGGCGTGTCCTTACCTTCTGGAACGATAGGACGATTCAGCATGGCGAAGAACAAGTTTTGTAGAATCAGACGATAATACTTGCTTTCCTCTGCATTATAGTAAAGGCTTCGACGATCATGAGGATCAAAGTTATCGATGAAGTGTTCACGGATATAGTTCTCATCAAAGAATTCTTCTGGAATAAGGTGCTTCTGTTTCAAGAACCACACAAAGATAAGACGAGTGATGAGACGGATACAACTCTCATGGTTGAACTTCTCATCATCTTCTGTCGTAGCCAAGTCGTTGGGGAAACGGGCCACCTGAACAGCCCAGGCATACCAGTCGCTGAGTTCTGAGTAGAACTTACGAGTGAGCAGTTCGCTGGAGAACACCTGCATCCAATGTTTGTATAGTTCTTCAAACGTAGGATAAGCTTTGTCGCCAATACTCTCCAAAATATCAATATGCCCTCGATGGGGTTGTAGGCAGTTGATGCCTCGAAGCAAACTCACCTTTCCTAATTTCTCGCCATCGCGCCATTGCTGGGTATATTCGCTACGTTCGCAAGTGGCAAGTGCCAGGCGGTTGCCTTGTTTGATGAATAACACAACAGGCTGGGCAGCAGCAATACGATTGAAACCACGAGTCAACGTAGCCAATTCCGTACGAGTCAGCGTCTGATCAGGTTTGATGTCAACTGCAAATATCATCATGCCCACGTATTTGCCTTCTGAGGCTTTGGCCGTTACATTGTTTTCATCCTGACGGGCTGCACGTCCTGACAGAGATGCTTCATCCACAGTTCCTATAAAATAGGTGTTCTCTACCTTTACGAGTATCTCCTGTAAGGCTTTGGTCAGAGGATTACGATACAGTCCCTCAAAGGGAACAGGGGTTCGAGTCACCTCGTTAAATGATATATGCAGATAATTGAGCATGGCTGCACAGGCATCGAACAGCGGCTCATCGACAAACTTCTTCAATATGCTATTCATCGTTTCTGTTGTTTAGGTTTATTATTTACTGATATACTGCCAAGCTATCAAGTCGAAGTTCTCGCGCTTGAACTTATCTTCCAGTCGCTGACCAGTATTCTTTGTTGTCAAGTCTATACTTCTGCGCGACTGGGCAATCTGAAGAATGGCATTGGCGGCCTGTTGTGGCACCTTTTCCTCCATCCATTCCTGCACAATGGCAGACAACTTCGATAGACGTTCCTTCTGATGTCCTTCTATCCAGTCAGGCAGATAGCGATCCTGATATTTGTTCTTGCGCAGGAAGTCAAGTATCTCTGCACGATTCATCTCAGTGAAGGTAGGAGCCTGCGAGCGGTCGGCAGGCTGACACATCAGGTAGATTTCACGATACTGATGACTCTTGCTGTTCTGTTCACGTTTGGGATAGCCAATAACAGCCACCAACGATTCAGGAATCTTCTCAAACAGCGTATCCTCGTTCCTAAAACCAGAGTAGATACCATTCGGCATACTTTCCAACTGCTGCTTGTAGCGTTCAAAGTAGTCGAGCAAATCCTGACGGAATACTTCGAGTGAGAAGTCTTTGAGCGACAGGGTGCGTGGAGATTCGATGTCGCTGATGCTGTTGTTTTCGAGTTCTGCCAGCAGGCGGTCTGCGTTCTTATCAACCAGCGGATTGTCCTTTTCCATTTGTAAGTAGGCATCGTTCAGTTCCTGAGTCTCTGAGCCAACAAGATTCATCGTCACCATACGGTTCATGATACGGCTCTCCAAACGGAGGTATTGCTCGAAGGATTTGGC
>Ga0247611_10001309_pt1 | contig 45027 bp, 46 predicted proteins | sample 177DNAGHGhighgp2_FD_192422 | JGI IMG/M metagenome (GOLD analysis project Ga0247611, IMG submission 192422) | Sheep rumen microbial communities from Palmerston North, Manawatu-Wanganui, New Zealand - 1770 DNA GHGhigh gp2 | ecosystem: Host-associated > Mammals > Digestive system > Stomach > Rumen... | reverse complement strand
TGTGTACATCTGATGTCGCTATAAGGATGTTTACGCTGTTCTTTACAGAAAAGATGGTTCCAGACGTAACGGATTGGAAATTCGAAGGTGAATTTGGCTGAATAATCGAGAAAAAGCACTAATTTTGCAAAATAATCAATAGAAGATATGGGAACTATAAAGTATGCTTCATTCTGTGAATGCGGAATACGAAGCAATAACGAGGACTATTGTCAGGTGGTGGCTAATCCTGAAGTTGGTCGTTACCTCTTTGTCGTTTGTGATGGCATGGGTGGCCATGCCATGGGCGAGGTCGCCAGTCAGGTGGTTTGCTCTACCATCTGCGAGTATTGGGAACAGGCATCTTTTGAAGAAGGAGTAGAACCAGTATTGCATACAGCTTTCAAACTCGGATCCGATGCACTTGATGCCAAGGCAGATGTCTTGCACAAGGTGGAGATGGGAACAACACTCGTTTTGGCAGCAATAGATGGCAACCGGTTGTATATTGCTCATTCAGGTGACAGCAGAGCCTATTTGCTTCAGAATGGAGAGGTGGCATACCAGACCGAAGACCATATTGAACATAGTGTATGGGGAGATTTCATCAATCGTAGTTTCTTCTCCTACCAAAGAGAAAAAGCAGATGTAGAGATTCACCAGTTTGAGTTGAATCCAGGGGACAGAGTTTTGCTATGCTCTGATGGAGTATGCCAGTTCGTTGCTCCAGACATTCTTACTCGCCGTTCAATGGATGACAAATCACCAGAGGACGTTATAGATGTCATACTCTTCCTTTGCGAGAAGTTCAGCAAAGACAACTATACAGCTATATTAGTCTATTATGAGTAAGACGAAGTAAATAAATCAGGAAAAGACACGGCCAAATATTTAACGAGTAAGCAAGCCTTTGGCAAGGCGTTACCAAGTAGATAGCAAACCCAAATAGGTTGTTTGAGTTTGCTATCTGCTTGCGTAGAACCTGGAAAAGGTTTGAGTAGAGCGACCAAAATTGTAGTTGCTTCTGTAATTAGTTTGACCATTTTGATGCCATTTTGCCCGTTAAATGAAGAAAAATCGTCTCTTTTTGCAACTTTTTAGTTATTTCTTTTTCAATGTCGCTTATTTTTTGTAATTTTACCGCCAAATATGCGCTATCGAACCCAAAACTGAAGTTACAATGGAATTTCAATATAAACTCGACTATAGCAATCTCTCCGACAAACAGATTATCGGGAAGATATTGGCAGAGCCTCACGATGAAGAGGCTGCTGCCTATCTGCTCCACAATCGCTATGCCCCGCTTTTACGTAGTTTATATCGACGTATAACAACGGAGGATACATGGTATGACGATTGTGTAGATGAGCTTTTTATTCTTATTAAAGGCAAGGATTGTTCTTGGCATATTTTAGCGAACTTTGGTTGGCGTAGCACATTTGGTTATTGGCTAAGAGAGATTGCATGGAACAAGTTTTGTGAAGTTCTGCCAAAACTGATAGAAAATGGTGGTAAGAACGTCTCTATAGATAACAATAATCCTGAAAAGACCAAGGTCCAATTGCCGGATGACGGCGAAGAGAATTTCGAGCGTCGTCAACGCAAAGTAATGCTTTTGGAGGCCATTGGTCATTTGAAGGACGATGACCAGCGATTTGCCATTCTGAAGCGGCTTGAAGGGTATAAGAGCAAGGAGATAGCCGAAATGCTTAAGATTAAGTGGAAGAAGTTGGGCATAGTGAAGTATAACAACGATAATGAGGTTGTCATCCCTGACGAAGGTTATATCAATGTCCACGTCCAGCGGGCAAAAAAGGAACTTAAAATAATTATGTCGAATTAAAATAAAGGACTGAACATGGAAATTACAAATGAACTGTTAGCAGCATACGCTGAAGGAAATGTTTCAGAGTCTGAACGTAATGCCGTGCGCCAGTATCTAACGGAACATCCAGAACAGTTGGAATCCGTGATGATTATGATGGATGAGGACTTCGACATACAGATAGAAGATAACGACAAAGAAGGCCATTCTAGTTCTTTTGACGAAGAATTAGATGCGTTATTGGATGAAATAGAAGCTGACGAGTCTGATGAAAGCACTGCTTCCGTCAGTATTCTCCCATTAATGTCGAAAGCCGCTCAGAATGTTGTTGATAATCTATGCGCTATAAGATGCGAGGGATATGCATTACGAACTTTGGGCATAGATGTATCAGATGAGGAATTGGAAAAAGAGGCAGAGGAGAATAGGTGGCTTAAGCCAGAAGGGACTCCATTGCATTGCATGGGTCTATTATCAGAAAAACGCGGCTTGTATGTTTCTCGAAGGTATGGTTGCTCAATTAATGAAATTATTCGATCGGTAAAAAAAGGAGAAATTGTTATTGCCGCTATTGACAATACGGAATTAAGTCAATCTCCAGAAGAAGCAAGAAAGAATGATTTATTGAATGGGAAAACTCCCAATCATGCAGTAGTTATTCAGTCTGTTGATCCCAACAAAGAAGAAATAAATATCCTGGAACCGAGTATTTCTATTACACCTAAGAGTTACCCGATAGATGTTTTCCAAAATGCTTGGGATGATTCTTCCAATTATATTGTTATTCTAAGCAATCAAAGCAACTATGAACCTCACCCCCTTGATCTTGATGATGTGACGATTGAGCCTGAACTTATGGAACTTCGGGAGGCTATAGCAGAGAATGCACATGAGGTTTGGGCCAAAACGCGAAAAGAGCAAGGCTGGTCGTATGGTAAAGAAAGAGACGATGCCAAGAAACTCCATCCAGATATGCTGCCATACAACCTACTCCCTGAAAGTGAGAAAGAATATGACCGTCTAATGGCTATTAACACCATTAAGCTAGTCAAGAAGTTAGGATGGGAATTAAAGAAAAGGAAATGAATTTATGAAACAGACAAGATATGATGTATTTATCAGCTATTCCCGTAAGGATTATGTGGACGAGTATGAGAATGTGATTCCAAACAGCGAGGTTTTCGAAATTATGAAAGCACTTACTGATGCGGGTATAACTTATTGGATTGATAAAGAGGGAATTTATTCTGGGGATAAGTTCACTGAAGAATTGCCTAAAATTATAAAGTCTGCTTCAATTTTTGTGTATTTATCAACTGCAAATTCCAATAAATCTAAGTATACCAGTAAAGAGATAGCAATAGCTGATGAATACGGGAAATATATTATACCCGTTCGTATTGACATGACGCCATATAGTGATAAGGTAATTTTTCGAATTGCAGATATTAGCTATGTTAATTATTCGGTAAATCCAATCAAGGGGCGAGAGGATTTAGTGAAATCCATAAAAGCATTCATAAAAAAGGAGAAAGAAAATGAATACCAGAAACAAGAAGAACGCTTAAGAAAAGAAGATTTTAATAGCCAACGCATCCTGCAGGAAGAAGAGAAGAAACGGCAGGAAAAGATTGCGAAAATAGAATCAGAGATAACTTCATTGGAGGTTCAGAAAGTTGAATGCGAAAAAGTTGTACTTAAGAGAGAACAGGAATTAAAATTAGCTCAGGTTGATTTGAAGGCATGTGAGTTAAAAATACAAAAACTTCAAGACATGCTGAAAAAACAAAACAAATCCGTTTTAATTATGGATTATATCTCAAATCCAAAGTTGATTGAGGGGATGGAAGATATTCCCATTGTAGGAAGTGAAATCCATAAAGGGAACAATCAAAAAGGCAGCAAGACAGACGCAATAAAATGTGTTCAAAAAGGAGATTATTATTATGGCAAACAAGAATATATAGAGGCGTTAGAATGGTATCGTAGAGCAGCAGATTTAGGAAATGCTACAGCACAATTTAATCTTGGTTATATGTATCAAAGTGCAATTGGGGTTCCATTAGATAAGGATTTGGCAGAAATATGGTATCGTAAAGCCGCTAACCAAGGAGATTATGATGCCATAAAAGCATTGAAAGGTTTAACAAAAAATTAAGTTTCTCAAATAAGAGGAAAACTATAGCAAGTGATATGAGAGTGTTAGTGTTTAACAAATAGTTTTTGAAAATAAAACAAGAACGATATGGATACATTATTAATTCTAAAGGACACAATTACTGTTCATGTAGTAAAATTGGGAGATGCTTGCCAGTCTTGTGCTCAAAAGGCTGCAACAAATTGCAATGATGTCACATTTGTTGTAATTATATGTGGAGCGATTGTTGCTATAGTCTTGATTGTTGCTGTCTCATTCCTTGCCTATTGGGGGATTAAGAATAGAAGGTTGCGTAAAGAAGAAAAGGCTGAACGAGCCAAAGAAAAAGATGAAAAATGGTTCTCGCTCAGGAAGGAGTATCAAGGCGCTATTTTGGACACTCTTAAACCAAGAGAAGTTCCAACTCAGGAGAAAACTGTTTCAGAAGAAAAGGAAACTAAGCAAATTGAGATAAAAGATGGCTTTAAAGAAAGTTATATAGAAGAGTTGCGGAATTGTATCAAATGGATTGATTCACAAATGAAATAGCATATGAACATCCTCGAAAAGTTTAGCAAAAAGAATCTGGCATCGGAACGTCTTTGGCGACAGATATTTGGAGCATTGATACAATGGCAGTCAAAACTCTTTTGGGTATTTGTTTTGTTAATAACGCCTGTTTCTATTGGCGTGGCTTTGATTATTCCACCCGGAGATTTAACCTCTGGTCTTGAATTCCTATGTTTGAATTTTGCAGTACTACTCATAATCAAAACATGCCGCCGACTTATAGATGTCTTTAATATAAGAAAGGAATATACTCGTGTTACGTGGAGCTACATCACAATTCTTGTCAGCATCGGATTGTGGATTATCGGTTTTGTTTTAATATTCAACATAAAAGACAATCCGAGGGTTGCCACTGCGATTGGTGTCATTGGAACATTGCTCAGTTGGATATTCCAAGATAAAATAAAAGGCGTGGTCGCATTTCTCCATATTCGGTCACACAACTTACTTAAGGTTGGTGATTGGCTCGTAGTTGATAAATTAGGAGTAGATGGAGAAGTGCAGCGGATGACTTTGACTTCCGTATCCGTTTATAATTGGGATACAACGACTTCCACTATTCCTATCAGTGCTTTGCAATCAGAGCATTTCATTAATAAGCAAAATATGATGGAAAGTAAGACGTATGGTAGGCGTATGCTAAAAAACTTTATCCTTGATACCGGATGGTTTCGCGTATTATCTCGTGAAGAGATCGCGAAACTGAAAGAACGTATTCAATTTGATAAAGACATCAACACTGATTCTGGTGAACAAGTCCGACATTTCTTATCTAAGAACCTTTCACTTGATGAGATTAAAGAGGGTGTTACAAATGCTCAACTATTCCGTCTTTACATCTATCATTGGCTAATGAATCACAAGCACATTTCTCAGCATCCTAGGTTAATTGTCCGTTGGATGGATCAGAAGGAAGGGGGAATGGAGTTGCAGGTCTATGCATTCATCGTGGACAGTAGTTTGCCTGCTTTTGAGTGGGAACAGTCTCAAATCATCGAGCACATTATCAAATCACTTGATTGGTTTGGCCTTCGCATGTACCAAAGTCCTTCAGCATACGATGTAAGTAATAGCAATGTCTATTTATCGAAAGAACCAGCAGACTATATAAAGGAGATGAGTATTGATGCTCCCTTGAAAGAGAAAATAATTGATGATAAGGAGGAGAAATCATGAACAAGAATATTGAAAAACCGTTTGAGTATTTGAGGAGGAAGGATGGAAGTCTGTTCTCTTCCGTTGTTATAAAAAACTGGTACAAGGCTCGCGCCTTTGTGCTTGAACGGTTGAAAAATGTCGCTTTCAAGGATGATGAAAGTCACCATCTTCACGTTGTGTTGAAAAGTGACAGCGGCCTTATGCTTTCTGTTGCTCGACAAGTTGCTTTGTCTGCCCATTACCTCAATTATGACGAAGAAAAGAAAGACAACAGAACTGTAATTACCATCGTTAGCAACTCCACCCAAATTGAAGAAACCTTGCAAAGGGAAGAATATCTATGTAATCTTCTTTGTCTGTGCAAATGGACACACGATAAGGTCATCCAAAATGCAGATTCCTATATCGACATTGAGATTAACATTGTGAATGATTGCGATGAAATAGAAAGTGAATATGTTAAAGTTATAGAAGAAGCTGAGGTTATCACTTTTTTCAACTCTAAGTTGAAAGACGAAATCTATAGTATTGATACTCGCAAAGCCGTGTATTCAGGCAGAATGTACAACCTTGGTACACTTATAGATAATCTCCCTGCCGAGAATATCCATGATGCCAATCGATATGCATTGGCTCTTGATGTGTTCCAGTTTGAACAATTACAGAAGCCTTTGGCTTCGCTTATTATTGACTCCAAATGGAAAGAGGATCAAATCAGGGTGAAGAATGGTCTTTCAAATGTCTTTTGTGCAGACTGTTTTGGGTCAAGAGCATCATCTATTGAATTATACCGAGAGGACAATAAGCAAAAAAATACCGATCTTTGGGCAAAATACAATGAAGTCCTGTCCAAGAGTGAACATGCACGTTGGATTGTGGAAAAACTCATTATGGGATTTCGTCCTCTAAATGGGGAAGAACGGTTAGAAGACGAGAAACTTGCTGTCTATAAGAAAAAGAGAAAAGGATATCGTGACAGATTAAAAAAAGATTTAAGCAAACTCGCCCACATTGATCTTTGCTCATATGCAGATCTTCGCCGAATCAATCCTGATGATTTGAAGTTCGATAGCTTTTTGATGTTAGCTATCCCCAATATCCTAGCTAAAGTAAATGAATAACAATAAAAACAGTAACATTATGAAACAAGTATTTTTCAATGAAGATGGTAGTCTGAACGTTAGTCAGTCAGCCAAGTCTCATCCCTCGTACAAGCGTATTATGGATGACCAGTATGTAACATTAGATGAAATGGGACAGCAGTACCAGCACATCAAGTCCATATTCCGTAAGATGGAGGACACTTTCACCAACGAACAGAAACAACTGGTGCATGAACTCATCGTGGAGAGCGAAGTATATCAGGCTGTTCGCAAGCATTTCAACGAGCAGATAGAGTTTGACGGTGATTTTATCGTTTAATTCTAGCTTATGCTAGGAAAGTCTCTGATACTCGCCATTATGCTGTTGTCGCCTCCTTCTGGCTATGCCCAAAAGGAGGATGACAACAGCTTTGGAGGTTGGCATTTTGTGGAAATCGCCCACAAATTTGACAACTCCAAGTGGACGGGTATGCTTTATTTCGAGCATGAGAACTACCAGTATAAACGGCTGGACTGCTGGTATTTGCGTCCCAGCATAAGATATAATGTATTATCATGGCTGAAACTGGGCTTGAGTTACGACTATCTGAAGGTGCCTGATACATACGGCCATCGTGTAGTTCCTGAAGTGACAGGTTCCCTTAAAGAGGGAAGGCTATCTGCCTCTTTGCGTTTCCGTTATCTTCATACATGGAAGCCGGAACTGCATACTGAAGATAATGAACTTCGCACCCGGTTGTTGGTGTCATATAAGATTCCTGACCTAAAACTCATGCCCTACGTTGCTACTGAGATATTCACCTGGGGCAACATTTGGCGTAAATCACGCCACTATGCTGCCTGTACCTACGATGTCACTAACTATATGCAGGCTGAAACCTTCTACATGCTCACTTTCAGTGACAAAGACCCGCAGCATATATTGGGATTCGGTCTGAACTTCACAATATAAAAGCAGAATTATGGCTCAGGAAGACTTGAAATCATACTTGACAGGTGTAGCCTCAGTGATGGCAGACTCTAGCTATACTCTAACCTGCTGTTTGAGTAAGCATAGAAGCAGCCTAGAAGCAGGTAAGAAGCAGCCTAGAGTATGGCTACAGTATGCCTGTAGTGTGACAGAGATGCTCCTTTACTCCTCCTATGGTGCTCCATTAGTGTTCCTATGCTATTCGGTGCTTATGCAACATATATTCGAATGCTAACAATTAACCAAAAAGAAAAGAGATGGATATCGGAGTCTTGATGTCATTTTGTGTTTTATTAATCGCGGTACTCTTTCTTCTTTATAAAGCGTATCGGAGGTTTGAAGAAATGGTCTGTAGCGAAGTTTGCGCCATTTATTGTAACACAATCGTTTACATTGACCAACTGTGTGGAGTGAATAATGAGATTTTGACTTCGTGGCATAAATTCTATCTAAAAAATGCCAAGAAAGGCGATTTGTCATTTCAGGCTGTGAAGAAAATGACCGATGAAATCCTATTCCGCAAAAAGGAGATAGAACAATTGAAAGGCAACAATGTTCATTTGACTTTTCATCCATCAGGACTTAAATCTGCCGTCCTTCATAAGCATAAATTAAATACACAGGAGGTTCAAGCTGCATTAGCAGTAGTTGAATCTAATGAGACTGAGCTAATTGATAATTTTGACTACTTGTTGGATTTCTTGAATTCTGAAACAAAAATATCTTCAAATTGGATATTTGCAGAAAATAGAATGAAGTGTTTCCAACACGAATCAAATGCCCTATTTTATGGGGCATTAGAAGGCCTATGTTCATTCCCGTCAAAATCATTGATGATATATGAGCAACAGCGCACAAGAATCAAGTTCCTGCCCACAGATACAGGCTTAAATAAGCGAAAGGAAGATTATTTGCATCTTCAGGAGATAGAATTTAAGAAAGCAGAGGACATCTTAAATAATGTAAAGGAATTTATGGATGACGATAGCGAGGAAGTGGACATGATTGGAGAACGGCTATTCTCGCGGCAAATAAATGTCTTTTTTGCTGGCTCGAAAGCATTGCAGACCGAGCGGGATATTTACAGTAACGTAGTCAGTCAGTTACAAACTAAATGGAAGGACAACAATATTTACTTGTATGGCTATTCCTTTCAAAACTTTGAGCATGAGTTTGTTGTTGATGGACACCAGTATACATACAATGAATTCATCAAGGGGTATTCAGACATTATTATATTTGTTTTAAATGGTAATGTTGGTGGAAAGACACAAGAAGAGTTCGATATAGCCATGAACTCATTTAGGGAGCATCGTCGTCCATTCATTTATGTATATTCTCGGTTGTCCGATGCGCCAAATGTGGATGTAGAGAAAACTAGAAAGAGAATCAATGAAGAATCTCAATATTGGCAAGACTACTCTGACAATGACCATCTCCGACTACTAATAAAGAATGACCTCACAGAGAAGCTACAGAAGGTATTCGAAGAAATTGTTGAGAAAAGAAGAGAGGTCTTGGAATGACGAATGTAAAAGGATTATCGTATGCATCAAATAAAATATGACATATTCATAAGCTATAAGCGCAAAAGTCTTCCGACAGCGAACAACTTTTATTACAGGCTGACAACACGGGGCTACTCAACATTCTTCGACTTGGAAGAAATGGGGAGAGATAATTTCAACGTGCAGCTACTGAAATACATTGAAAATGCGAAGGATGTATTTGTCATTCTGGAAGAGGGTTCGCTTGACGGATGCAAGAAAGAAAATTGGGAGGAAGAAGATTGGTTCTGCCATGAGATAGCATTTGCATTGGAGAAGAAAAAAAACATCATCCCCATTCTTTTGAATGGTTATCAGATGCCGCCACAGGATTTTATGCCAGACAGACTGAAAGAGCTGTGCTTGAAGAATGCTCCTGAGTTCAATTTTGCCTTCTTCGAGGCCTATCTTGACAAACTAATTGAGAAAGATTATCTCCTATCAAAACCTAACTTGCAAGAAAAAGCAACGTCTGTCTTCAAGTTCTATTCCAACGAGAACTGCCAAGTGTTTAAGGAGGGTAAATTAGTGTGTAGTCTTGAAGGCATGTCGGATGAACCATATTACCTACCTGTCCCTCGGAAGGGAGACTATAGGTTCAAGGCTGTAAATGCAATCACCGCAGAAACAATAATTATTAAAGAACATATTGAATCTGACGAAGAAAGGGAAATCGAGATAGAATGGGAAGAACGAAAGCCATTTAAACCAGACCAAGAGTGGCCAGAAAAAACAATAATAAGCGGAGATACTTATTCGGTGGATTTAGGCGTACTAAAGTTCAATATGATTCGAGTGGAGGGTGGTGAGATGATGATTGGAGCAACAGACGAACAAATTGAAGATGCAGAAGGTAACGAGCATCCCGCACATCTTGTTAGTTTGCCAACATACTATATTGGTCAGTTTCCAGTAACGCAGAATGTATGGGAATTGGTGATGGGATATAACAAATCGTTCTTCAAAAGTATAGAGGATAGTATTTCCCATGATTTGCCAAACATTGGTACTGTTTCTCCTTTTTCTGGCATTGGAACCATTATAGGTGGTATGGCTGCTTTCTGGGGAATGGGGAAACTCGCCAAAGACAAGGTCAAACAAAAGATTAAAGACCATTTACTGGGGAGTGACTATGGACATTACCCAATAGAAAACATTTCTCACGATGAAGCCATGGAGTTTGTCCATCGTTTGTCGCAAATGACCAACATAAAGTTTGCCCTTCCATCAGAAGAAGAATGGGAATATGCAGCCCGTGGAGGGCAGAAAAGCCAGAGCTTTAAATATTCAGGCAGCAATGATATAAACGAGGTGGCTTGGTACAAGGAAAATTCTAATGGTACAACACACCCAGTTGGAGAGAAGAAACCCAATGAGCTTGTCTTGTACGATATGAGCGGCAGTGTATGGGAATGGACAGAAACGCCAGCTCATTCGTATGCATCGGACGTAAATGCAGGAGGGACAATCTTCGTCCGTCGCGGTGGCAGTTGGTGGCATGAAGCGAAGAACTGCCGTGTGTCACGTAGATATGCCTCTGACCACTCCAAGAAAACGAGTGGTTGGGGATTGCGAGTAGTGATTAGAGAGAATGTTGAAAAGGAGGAGGGCTTGTAAAGAAATAGCAAACACTGGAGTGTCTCAAACGAATACTGCGATGAAAATACAGCGAAAAATACAGAAGTTATGGGATGGTCTGTTCAAATCATCTAATGATGATGGTTTAACTATTTCGGGCTATTCATATTATGCGTTTATTAGTTATACTGAGAAAGATGAGAAATGGGCCGAATGGTTGCAATGGGAACTTGAACATTATAATATTCCCACAAAAGTTAGAAACGAACACAAGGAATTACCAGCTAGGATAAGGCCTGTTTTCTGGTACAAAAACGATCTGGCAGGAGCACATCTTAGTGGAGCTATAAAGAAGGAACTAGAACAATCAAAATATATGATTGTGGTTTGTTCCCCTGCTAGTGCTAATAAAGAATGGGTCAATGACGAGGTTCGTATTTTTAAAGACGAATTAGGTCGTGGAGATAAAATAATTCCCTTCGTGGTTGATGGCGAAATAAAATCGAATAGTAGTGAATTAGAGTGTCTACCACAACCGATTAGAAATTTGCCAAGAGAAAAAGAGTTACGTTGCATAGATGTACGTGAGTATGGGAAAAACAAAGCACTTGTCAATATCGTTTCAACTTTATTAGATATTCGTTTCGATGTTTTGTGGAATAGATTTAAACATGAACAGCAGAGACGATGCGCAACATACATGGCAATTTGTTTTATATTAGCGTTTGTGTTGTTTGGTTGCTGGGATTATTTCTTGCGCATAAAATATGATTATTTCGTTGACATTGCTGATTGCTATGGAATGCCAACTGGAATCATACAAGTTAATGAAGATGACGCAAGTGAACACTATAGACTTTATCGCTTTGAAAAACGAAGAGGACTGTTGCGTCGTGTTGTTTATGTTGACTGTGATGGGAATCCTCAAAACCATACAAATACAGAATTGGCAGAGCGCCCATGTATTCAAGAACTTTCTTATAATAATAGTGAGCTGTCAACAATAGAATGCAAAGATGCGACTGGTAGAACTCTCTATATAATGCACATGGCAAAGGATAGATTAGCAGTTGACCTAAAGGATGAGGACGAGAGTCAAGCTGCTAACTTTATCTATTCATCGACATCGGTTGACCAAGGACAAATTTCGCTGCAACAATCAGTATTTCTTGATAGGGTCATGAAATCTCCTTCAAAAATCGGGAGGTACATATATGAAAGGGATGATGAGGGTTATATTACAAAAAAAATATATGCTAGGCACAATGGAGATAATGATGATATAAGCATGGATGCTAATGGAATATCTGGCTTTGAATATGAAAGAGATTCCTTGCATCGTATTGTCAGAATCCGCTTTTTGGGTAAGTATTACGAGTACAAAAGCAATAATATCGGTGTAGCAGGGAAGAAATATAAATATGATAAGTATGGTAATCTCACAATTGCCGAGTATGTTGATAAAGACGGAAATATTAAATACAATGAACTACACTGGGCAAGAGCCATTGATACTTATGATAGTAAGGGATATTGCAAAGAAGAACGTGTTTTTGGAATAGATGGAGAGCCCTGTATTTCAGCTATTGGTTATCATAGAATGATGATTTCCACCCAAAAGAATAGCGAAACAGTATCTTATTATGATATTAATAATAAACCAACATATGCCCTACCTCTTGGACAAGCTCCCGGAGGTTATTCCATGATAACATATATTAGAAACGACTTAGGACAAATTGTTGAAATACAATTTAAAGATGCCCATGGAAAACTATGTTTTAATCAGCATCATGTAGCAGTAAACAGAATTGAGTATGATAATAATGGGCTTGTTACAGATATGCGTAACTATGATATAGATGACAAACCATGCTCTAACATATATGGATATTTTCATGAACATGTTTCTTTTAATCATAAAGGGGAGATGACTGAAAATTCCTTTTATAATGTTTACGAGAAACCGGCACAGAATAATTTAGGTATTCATAAAATTAAACTTTTATATGACAGTTCAGGGTATAGAGTTAAAGAAGCTCATGCATATAATATGGAGTCCCTGCCTATTACTTGTTATATATTTAATGGTGCCGCATGGATTAAATTTGGATATCGTGGAAGTTCTAAATGGGTGTCCGAAGTTTCTTTTTATGGGATTGACAATCAGCCATTTGAAACAAATGTAGGTGCGAAAGTAGATTGTGAAAGAGATTATTATGGGCAAATAATAACATACAAATATTATAATGAAGATTATGAACTAAATTCCAATGTAAACCATTGTGCTATAATGAGACTCGACTATAATGAAATGGGGATGGAAAGCAATCGTAGTTTCTATGATGAAAATAACAACCCAACTACTCAATCTGGAGTTTTTAGAATAAATAAATCTTATACTAAGACAGGTCAGTTAGAAAAGACATGTTTGTACGATACTTTGCAACAACTGCGTAATGGTCCAGAAGGGTGGGCAATTCAAGAGTTTGAATATAAAAATGGCATAATGAAATCGAACTCTGTTTTTGGTGAGAATAGCGAGCGTATAGAAGTTTATGGCGTACATAAGTATCTATATGAAATTGATGATTGTGGATATGTTCTTTCACAAAGTGCATTCAACAAAGAATTGCATCCAACAATAAATGCACAAATAGGTGCACATAAAGTCGTAAACTTGTATGACAGCAACAGGCGAAATACCGGAAGAGATTATTACAATACCATAAGTTCAGAACCATTTGTCTGTATTCGACTTAAATTAAATCAAAGAGGGATGCAAACAGAGCAGTCTAGTTATAATGCCAGAATGGAATTAGTTGAGTCTCCTCTTAACTATGGAGTTGCTACACTTAAATCAGAATATGATTCCCAAGACAGGCTTAAGCATACCTTGGCAACTAATAGTCAGGGAAAGAGAATGAACACTTCATATGGGTTTGCAGAAGCATTCTTTTCTTATGACAATGATGTATATGAGACTGTTTGTCTAGACTCACAAGGTAAAATTGTAAATAACAGCAGCATGACAGAGCCCGTGGCATATATGATATTTTATATGACGGACACCGGGCAGCGTCTATTTGTCAAAACAATAAAAAGGTCATATGACGATAATCTTGAGGTTATTCGTGATGCTTATTGTTACGATCCGCAAAAACAATTTGTTGTTTTGGCAATACGGTGTGAAGATTGGCAAGTTCAGGTTTATGATGCAACAAAAAACAAAAAATACAGTTTCCTTTCGTTTGAGGATGAATATAATGAGTATGTTCATATAGTAGATAGTATCCAAAACGTTATTGAAAAAGAATACGGTAAGCCTAAGTTTTATAAATATGTCAAGTAAAAATCAATAGAGACTAATATGTTGTCAATTGTGTTATAGAATCTATGAAGATATTCCTAAGTTACGGACACGATGCGAATGCGCCGCTCATTGAGAAGATAAAAGAGTATCTCTCGAAGGATGCGGAAGGGAGCCTCAAGCATGATAGAAACAAAATAAATGACACTATATGAGTAAGACAATTTACGATATTTTTATCAGTTACCGCCGCGATGGCGGAGGAGCCACAGCGGGACGCATCAACGATATGCTGACCAACGACGGCTATTCGGTCAGTTACGATGTGGACACACTGCGTGAGGGCCGTTTTGACGACCAGCTGCTGACACGCATCGAGCAATGCCAGGACTTTATCCTGGTGGTAGACAAGAACTGCTTTGCGCGTACCATCGACGCAGCTACTGACCCGAAGGAAGACTGGCTGTGGCAGGAACTTTCATACGCTCTAAAGTTGAAGAAGAACGTCATCCCGGTATTGCTAGCCGGGGCTGACTTTCCCAAGCGTCTGCCTGAGAATATCGACTCTGTGCGCTTTCATAACGGCCCGAAGTGTGTACATGAGTACTTCGATTCCTTCTTTGAGAAGTTGAAAGGCCAGTTGCATGCCTTTCCGCGATTGGCAAAGCTACAGCCAAATGCATCATCCGATACAGCCCGAAAACTCCCTAACTTGAAAGTCAAAGCAGACTTGGACTGTGTGTTCTTCCTTGATGGGGAAGAACAGTCGCACCTCAAAGCCGGACATATCCAGAAGATTCCGTTGGCAGCGGGGGAATACGAACTGATGTTCGTCAGCGAGGACAACTGTGCCGACTGCGTAGAAATGGAGTTCGAGATGCCCGATGTCGATAAACTGCAGAAGGTGAGCTTGATAGCAGTCAGGGATAGCCGCCTGCAGAAAGAAGCAGAGGAGCAAAGATTGGCAGAAGAGAAGCGCCAGGCAGAACTCCGTAGGCAGGAAGCCGAGCGGAAAGCTGCCGAAGAACGGAAAAGAGAGGAAGAACGCAAACGTCGCGAGGAAGAAGAGCGAAGACGTCGTGAGGCTGAAGAGCGTAAACGGCTTGAAGAGGCAGCCCGTGCCAAGGAGCGGGTGTTCAGAGTCGGCAGCGTTGAGTTCAAGATGATTCGTGTGGAAGGTGGTTCGTTCATGATGGGTTCACCAGATAGTGACTCAGATGCATACAACAACGAGAAACCGCAGCACCGGGTGACACTCAGCGATTATTATATCGGAGAGACACCAGTGACGCAGGCACTTTGGCAGGCCGTGATGGGCAACAACCCTTCTTCTTCCAAGGGGACAAACAATCCGGTAGAGTGTGTCTCGTGGAACGACTGTCAGGAGTTTATTCAGAAGTTGAATCGATTGACCGGAATGGCATTCGCTTTGCCCACGGAGGCTCAGTGGGAGTATGCTGCTCGTGGAGGGAACAAGAGCAAGGGCTTCAAATACTCTGGTAGCAACAATATCGGGGAAGTGGCTTGGTATGATGATAATAGTGGCAACAAGTCACACCCTGTAAAGGGTAAAAGAGCCAACGAACTCGGTTTGTATGACATGAGCGGCAATGTGTGGGAATGGTGTAAGGACCGGTATGGAGATTACAGCAGTAGTTCGCAGACAAATCCAACGGGGCCTGCGACCGGCTCGATCCGTATGCTTCGTGGCGGCTGTTGGGGCAGCTACGCCAGGCACTGCCGTGTGGCTCGCCGTAGCGGCAGTGACCCTGGCGATCGCTGCAACGTCTTCGGCTTCCGCCTCTCCTTAGTTCATCTATAGGGGAGTCCGGCACAGTGTTATGAGCCAAGGGCGAGCCTTGTCCACGCTGTGCCGACAGCGGGTGAGGGACGAACCCGCAAAGAGGCACAGCGAAGACAAGGCGAGAAGACAAATAAATACGGCGCTTGCGCCGTCAAAAAAAGAAAAAAATGCAATTTCGTTTTTATACCATACCTATTGCTGGTGACAAGACCGTTGAAGATGAACTGAATGCTTTTGTACGCAGTCATAAAATCGTGACACGGGGACAGTATTTGGGCGTCTTTTGTTTCGGAATATTTGTGGTACTGTTGTTCCTGTTTGTTACAAAGATGGCTTGGAGAGAATTAAAAGAATATTGGATAACAAATACTAATAGGAAGTATGAAAACAATAAAAGTATTCCTGGCTTCATCAGAAGAGTTGAAATATGAACGAGAGAAATTCGGCAATTTAATACGTCGGCTTGATGACATTTATCTCAAAAGGGGCATCCATGTGCAGTTGTTAATGTGGGAGGATATGGATTCGTGCTATAATAACGTACGTAAACAAGATGAATACAATGCATGGATCCGTGAAAGTCAGATTTTTGTGGCATTATTTTACACCAAGGCGGGACAATATACACGGGAGGAATTTGAAGTGGCGAAAGAGGAAAATAGACTCCGGAAAGTACCCAAGTTAATGATTTTCTGTCGTGAGTTAAAGCCTGGTGAGGAGGAGACATCTGAGCTTATAGAATTCAAGCAAACATTACATAAAGAACTTGGACATTTCTGGGGACATTATGGAAACTCTGATAAGCTGCATCTAGATTTCGTGATGTGGTTGGAACGTTCAGAAGCCAATTTACAGGATGCCTTAAACGTTGAAAATGGGCAAATTATGATTGATGGTATCCCTGTCGCAGAGATGGATAATCTTTCGTTTGCTATTGACAACAAAGAATATCAGAGAATGAAAGAAGAATTAAAAGCTTTACCTGAAGAAATTGAAGTGTTTCGTTTTATGGTAGAGACTCATCCTGACCAGAAGAAATATAAAGACCAACTTCAGAAGAAACTAAATCATTACAATGCTCTCAAGGAACGGTTCGCCAATCACCAACAAAACTTATTCACAACGGCCAAACGCATAGTTGAGATACAACTCAAGAATGTTAGCTGTGAACTGCAACGAGCTATTGATGAATTTGAAACAGGCCATATTGAGGCTGCTAATGCTATACTTGATAGTATCGAATTGGAGGCTGAACGTCATGTGGTACAATTAGAATGTTATCGCACACTAGTGCATCAAGATATTGAAGCTCTTTTGTTAAAGGCTGAGACGTCGATGGCTAATCTGTCCATACCGATAGAACAACGAATAGAGAGTTCTATGGCGACTTATCAAAAGGCCATTAAGTGGGCAAAAAAAAGTGCATTGGATAAAGATAAGTATGCGAAACTGCTCCGCGACTATGGTAATTTCCTTTTTGAGCAGGCTAAGTATGAACAAGCTTTAAGCGTTTGGGAACATGAACTCGCTCTTAACGAAGATTTATTTGGAATTGATTATCCGGCCACAGCCGCATCATACAACAATGTTGGAAATGTTTATTACCATTATGGTAATTATGATAAAGCTCTAGAATACTATCAAAAGGCTCTTAGCATTAGGGAGAAATCTTTAGGTGAAGATCATCCGGAAACTGCAAAATCATATAACAATATAGGCCTTGTCTATTACTGTTATGGTGATTACGAAAAGGCAATGGATTACTATCAAAAAGATTTATTTGTAAGTGAAAAGATATATGGCAGTAATCACCTCGAGACAGCCAAGTCCTACAATAACGTCGGACTCGTTTATGAAGAGAAAGGGGATTACAACAAGGCATTAGAGTATTATCAAAATGCGTTAGAAATCCGTAAGAATGTTTTAGGTATTTACCATCCAGAAGTTGCTTCAGTATACCTTAATATTGGCATTGTATATGATAATTTGCATGACTACAAAATAGCCCAGAATTTCTATCAAAAAGCAATTGAAATCCAAGAAAGAGTGTTGGGGCCGAGCCACCCAGATATCGCCAGGTCATACAATAACATAGGTGGTGTTTACAATAGTTTGGGGCGATATGACAACGCATTGTTTTACTTTCAAAAATCTTTGGAAATTAAGTTAGTTTCATTGAGTGGTAAAAATACAGATATTGCCAACACCTATCACAATATGGGTGTTGTGTTCGAAAACTTGAATAATGATGAAAAAGCCATGGAATTCCATCGAAAGGCAATGGAAATTTGGAGTGAAGTGTTAGGCGCAGATAGCGACTATACAATTCTTGCAAGGAGAAGTATAGAATCAATCAAAAGGAGAATGCGAAAAAAACAAAGAAAAAGATGATGGTTTAATAAAGCATTGCGAAGGGACTCCAGGAAATAATTGTGAAATTTGTGATGGGAAATAATAGATTTACGGCAATGAATCCATCTCTATAAATGTAAAAAACGATAATATGAAACAGAAAATGTACACACCGCAGCCAATAGACACCACAGGTGTTGAGCTGCCGGAAGAATTGGAACAATTGGTAGAACAGATGTCGAAGAACGTACATGAGGTATGGTCAGAGACTCGCATTCAACAGGGCTGGACGTATGGAGAGCAGCGTAATGATGAGTTGAAAACACATCCGTGTCTGATTCCGTACGAAGAACTACCTGAATCCGAAAAGGAGTATGATCGGAATACTTCTATCGGTACGCTTAAACTTATTATGAAGTTAGGATTTAAGATTAGTCGTTAGTCTTTAGTTGTTAGACTTTAGACATTAGGATTGAGTCGTATGAAGAGGTTATTATTTGCAATGTTTTGCTTTTTAGGGCTGACACCTGTCTGTCAGGCACAGGACACTATGCGTATCCATTATAAAAATGGTGGGCATAGTGATGTGGAGATAGAACAGGTGGATAGTATTACTTTTGTAAAGGGTGGTGATGCTCCTGCTGCAGAAGTAAGCCTTCTCGGAGCATGGCTGTGGGGGAATCAAGAACAAGGCTATTATGAGTTGTTGACCATCAACAATGATCATACCTATACGGGGTATGATAACTTCTTTTCGTATGGCTTTGACTTGATGACGTATGGATGGTGGGCGCAGATTGGAGCGATGATAACCTTGCAGTCGAATGGGTTTGGCTATCAACGACGATACAATTGGTATATCACCGAACTGACTGAGAATGCTATGGCCGTGATGACTAAGATGGGATCTTTCACATACTATAAGCTCCAGCTGGAAACGCTACACCTACAGGTGAATGGAACGCTTACGTGCGAGGATGGTGACTCATTCGTGTTTGCTGATGGTGTAACGGCTGCCATTCAGGACAATAAACTTTTGGGATTAGCAGCGGGCGTGACGTATGTTCAGAAGCGCATAGTTGCCAATAATGCAATCTGCTCGTATAAGTTGGTCGTTGAATAATAGGTATGTGTTTGTGTTTTTGATTTTGCAGCATCGTGTCGTCTGTTTCCAAGAAGTCTGGACATGGAATTTTCGTTAATAATGCTCAACAATTTATATTTATTTGCTAGATTTGGTATCATTTGGTTAAAAAATCACTAAATTTGTAGCCAAAATATTAAAATACTACCAATGGATCAACAATATGATATATTCATAAGTTATTCACGATCGGATTATGTAGATTCGAAGAAAAACGTTATACCTGGCAATGTTGTGTCTAAAGTTAAGCAGGCGTTATATGATGCGGGTTATTCTTTCTGGTTTGACGAGGAAGGCATAGATTATGGCGAAGGGTGGGCAGGAAAAATAACCAAGAGTATTCGTGCGTCCAAAATTCTCATATTCATTTCTTCTAAGAATGCTAATAATTCTCGTTTCACGAAAAAAGAAATATCAATAGCCCAGCAGCATAATAAGCCTATTATACCATTCCGTCTTGATATGAGTCCTTATGATGAGGATGTGTCCTTTTATCTTGCGGATATTCAGTATGTTGCATACTGTGATAATCCTAATGATGCTATTGCCAAGCTGATGGAGGCCGTTAATAAGCATTCTGAGCGTTTGCGCAAAGAAGAGAGTATAAGAGAGCAACAAGAAAAAGAAGAGAGGTTATTCTCTGAAATCAGCATATCTGCTGATACACTAAATAACGAGAAAAGAAAGATAGAGATAGAAAGAAGAAGGCTTCTGTTAAGGGCTGAAGAGATAAAGGACAAATCAAAACGGACAGCTATTATAGCAACTTTAGGCCCGCATAATTCGGAAAAGAAAAGATGTAAAGATATTGACCTAAAAAGGATTTGTATCGGTCTTATTGTGGGTATAGTCATTGGAGCTTTGGGGATGGCCTTCTTAAATAAAAGTAATCAAGAATCCGTTGCTTATTTTCCAGCAGCAGGGGATACTACATATATAGTGAAGGATTCCACGATAGTTATTGATTTTGGCCCCGAGTCTATGAGGTGTTATAAATATTCTGGGCCTATAAAGGTCTCAACAAAACTGCCTGAAGGCTATGGTATTGCGCATTTCGAGAAATGGGGAAGTATACCAGCTTCGGATTATAAGGGAATTTTCGTAAATGGCTTATGTGATGACCCAGGAGACGCAAGTCTTGTGTTCACTGAAGGGATAGGAATATATATAGGTTCTTTTTCTAAGGGTTATTATGTAGAAGGGAAATTTACAGATTCTAATGGTTCCTATTATATTGGCAGCTATAAAAATAGCGAGCCATGGGATGGAATAAGTTATGATCGTAATGGGAATAAAAAGATTACAATTAAAGGAGGAAAGCCGATATGAAAAGAATCATTTTATTATATACATTTTATATCCTGACTTTTTTAGTCCTACAATCATCTGTGTTGTGTGCCCAAAAACCAGTTAATGTAATTATTAAAAAGGATAAAGGTGGGGTTGTCATTAATCCAGACAAAAAAGATTCTGATGCGAATGGTTTTGAAGTGGAAATTATATGCAACGTTCCAAATGCAGCTATGTATATTGATGGCATTCGAAATGGTGATGCCAGTGGAAGCCGTTTCTTAAAAAAGGGGAAGCACATCATAAAGTTAGAGGCAGAGGAATACTATGATACGATAGAGGAGTTTGTGGTCAATAAAAAGCACAAGTCCTTTACCTTTATAATGAAAGGTACAGAGTTCGCAGGGAAAACAGCATCGCAACTTTACAATGTAGGAGAAGATTTCTATTATGGTCGCAATGGTAAATCTCAAAACTATACTGAAGCAGTAAAGTGGTATGAGAAGGCTGCTGGCAAAGGGGATATTAGTTCTTGTTATTCATTAGGATTTATTTATAACAATGGGAAGGGTGTCTTAAAAGATTCTTTAAGAGCGATGTCCTGGTATGAAATGGCAGCTAAACAGGGTCATGCAGGTTCACAAAATAATTTGGCAGTCATCTATTATTACGCAAAAGACTACTCGTCTGCCTTCAAATGGTTTAAATTAGCAGCAGAGCAAGACGATTGTACTTCATTGGATTGGCTTGGAACAATGTACGAAAAAGGGTGTTCTGTTCCATGTGACACGATAAAAGCCATCGAATGTTACAAAAAATCTGCAAGATTATATTTCGAATCGAAAAAATATGAAAGAGCATTTAATGTATTTGCCAAAGCCTTTGGTCTCAAAAAAGAATACAGTAGGAAAAAAGTTGTGACAGGTACCATACGAGATGCAAGGACCATTCTTCTAAAAAAATACAGTGGCAATTTTGGTAAAACTATAAAAGAAGAAAAAACAACACCTTACGACAGAAAGGAATATATTATGGATTTGGAGGAAATTTCATCCTATGCCCTATATGCAACGAAGTTCGATATTGCTGAGAAATATACTGTAGAGGGGATTGATTTCTCGTCAGAAAATATGAAATTTAACTCAAATCTTGCCGTCTCTTTGCTCTTGCAAGGAAAATTCTATGATGCTGAGAAAATATATCGCAAGCGTAAAAATGATCATTCCCAATTTCTCAAGGGTGAACTTGAGGCTATTTATAAAGCAGGTATTGTTCCTAAGGGGCAAGAAGCAGATGTGGAAATTATAAAGAAACTTTTAAGTGAATGATTTATGAGATTATACAACTAATATTAGAAAAGATATGGAGAATAAAATATTAAAAGAGAGTGCGGCTGAACTCTTGATCAAACTTGGTCAGGCAGACCAGGAAAAAGAAAAGGAAATCATGAATGTTATCAATAAACATTCGTTAATTGCTGCTGCTGCGGGATGGGTACCTATCCCCTTTGTTGATATCGCATTGGTTGTAGGAAACGTGTGGACGATGTATGCATCGATTAACAAAGTAATTGGCATTTCTTTCTCTGACAACATGCTGAAAAGTATTGGTTCTGGTGTAGTCGCAAATCTTTCAACTTCAATTATTTCACAGGCATTGTTATCGCTTTTGAAGGTTGTTCCAGGTATAGGCCTAATCTCTGCAGGTTTGATTTTGACGGCAGGGAACTATGCAACATGTATGGCAGCCGGTTATGTTTACCTGCGAGCGTTGACAGCTATCGCAGGTAAGGATGGAAAAATCGATGAATCGAATCCTAACTTGAAGAAGACCATCAGGCGTGTTATTAAAGAACAAAAGGCAGAGGGCCAGAAAATGAAAGACCAAATACAGAAGGACTACATTATAGAAAAGAAGGCAAAAGAAAAAGAAGGATAGAAACGTATGGTAGATTTCATTATAGGTTTTGACTTTGGACACGGTGAGACAAGTGTTGCGAAACTAAATGTCAATACCGTCGACGAGTCTGCGGCTCAACTTGAAGCAGAGGATATATATATCATAGGTGATGATAGAGAACCGAAGATTCCCTCAATTGTCGGTTATGATTGCAATGGGAACATACAGATAAACCTCGATGTATACCAATTTAAGTTCCTAAAAGTGGAAGCAGGTTTTAAAGCTCCAATGATAGCATCGGAGAAATTTTCTGCTATTACACAAGAGAACAAAGATTACTTTAGGGATTTTGTGGTTAACGTGTTTGAAAAGTTGCATGAACATCCTAAAAACAATGATTTGAGGAATAAGACAATTCTCTATTTTGTTGCCTGTCCGTCTGGATGGACTGCTGAACAACGAAATGAGTACTTGAGGTTCTTTACAGATTATTGTAATTTGCCAATTGCAGGCGTTATAGAGGAATCAAGGGCTGCTTATGTTGTTGCCCGTCGCAAATTGTATGATAAAAACCCGGAACTTAGTCGATTTGGGAAGAAGACAGCTGTTTTAGACTTAGGAAGCAGTACACTTGACATCACATTGCATTCAGACAGGTCGTATTCCGATGGTTATGAGATCGGTGCATGTAAGATAGAGGAGATGTTACTTCAGTATTTTCTTGAGACTGATGAGGACTTTAAGGAGAAGTATAATCAGTACTCTCAAATGGAAGAATCGTGTAGTGACCAAATTCTTTTTCTGCTTAGAAAAGCCAAAGAGGAATACTTTAACAGGATCCGTAACGGGGCAACAAATGAGATTATGCTCAGATGTCAGGTAGATTGGGAAGAACTAAGCAGCGACGAAATCCCTGGCGTTTCCACTCTTAGAGTCAAAGGGAGTAACATGGAAGAGCTTCTTGAATCCCACGGGGATGAGCCAAAGAAGTATAAAGACATACTTTGCGATGACATAAAGAGTTTCATTAAACAGCATGGAACAGTGGACGCTGTTGTTATGACTGGTGGCGCCTCACAGATGGATTTCTATCAGAACATGGTTATGGACTGCTATGGACTGGACGAAGACAGATGTATAGTTGATCGTTTCCCCTCATATAGTATCTCACAAGGGACGGCCATTATGGGGTATCTTGACACGAAGAACCCTGTAAAGAAAGGAGATGAAGTGCCAGAAGGGTTATTAAACTTGATAAATAGGATCCCTGATCTGATTAAAGATGCTGTCATTGCAAGTTCGATTAATGTATACAAGACAGAACTGAAGAAAATCGTCGATGATTGGGAGCAGTCGTCAAGTAATCGAACATTAAAAGTCTTATATGATAACTTTTCTACATTGCTCGCCTCATGGGACGAACATTATGCTGAGATTAGTATGGCCGTTAATCAGCAAGTAGAGGAGTCGTTGTCTGCAGAAGTGTCCGACTCACTAAGTCAGCTGATGCGGCTCTATTTTGGATTTAATATGCAATTGGAACCAATAGATCTTGATTATGACATTTCGATGACCCTGCCACATGAGCAGACCATGATGCTTCTAGGCGATATCTATAACAATTTCAAATCCTTGATAGATAATCGCAATATGTTAAGTAAATTTAGAGATCCAAGTTCGCTTATCAAGGATAGGGGTGAAGACCCGGAAATGCTTCATTATCTTGCCAACGGTACGCGAGCATTTATTGACAACTGGTTTGAAGGCGTTGACATAGAGAATGAATTCGATGATGTCATCAAGGACTGCCAAAGCAAAGTGAAGGATTTCTATTACAAGAGTATTAAATATATTACATGTCAGATATAGTCAGCAATTATGAATGAGAAAGACATCGTAAAAGTACCAGAAGCAGAAGTACAGCCCAATCCGATTCCAGAAATACCAACTCAATTGGAAGGAATGGCAAAGATTGCAGCAGCTACCACAGTAGCCCAAACCTTATCGTATTCTACTGAGAGGAAGTTTCTAGATAATATTTCCGCATCAGGCTCTTTATGCTGTCTAAAGGTGCAGGGAAGTGTAAATCATTCGATAACAGGGTATAAATGGCTGAGAATAGATCAAGTTGGTAATTCTTCGAGCATCACGAAGAAGAATTGCTTTGAGGCCATGCAGACGATTCTTCATTCATGTCAGATTCCAAACACACAACTGGCCTTCTTGGTTGTTGTCGAGAAAGGTTTGTACAGAATGTATCTGGGAATGAAGGGGATTACGAAGATGAATAGTGTTCAGAATTTCATCTCAACAAACTGGCGAGGAATAATAACAAAGAAGTGTGATGAAGGCGATGAGAACCTAAGCAAATTTATATCAAATGATGAGTATATCAAATGCTATGGTATCACAGGTGTACCCACACTGAATGCCCAGGAGAAGTATGCCAAGGGCATTGAGCAGATTGTGGGAGGCCTCCGTGATTATGAGGATGCTGCTTACCTTGTCATGGCAACACCTGTTTCTGCTGCACGTATTGATGGTATACTCAGCACATGTAGGGAATTGCAAAGTCAGACGGAATCATTTAAAAGTTTTTCCCTAACAGAGAACATACAACAAGGGAAAAGCCGTTCTCTATCTAAAACTACAACGCATACTATAACAGAAACCATCAGCCAGCAAGTAAATGCCAATGATGGGAAAAAAGCATTAGGAATTGTTATCGGTGTAACAGGTCTTGCTGTCGCAACTGCTATGATATACCCTCCAGCCTTGGCTATGGTTCCTACTGCTTTAGCCAATGCAGGAAAAGTTAGTAACCAGTTGGTGGCATCTGTACCTCGCCTCAAGTCAGCATTGTCTGCACTCCAGATGGGTTCTAATGTGCATAGACAGTTCGTTGCCAAAGGATTAATACCTAAGCCTACACCACCAAAGAAAGATAAATCTATTCAGGATTCCACATCTGAATCAGAGACGTATGGTTATTCGGAAAGTTATTCAAAATCGATATCACAGACGATAACAAACTCGCATGTAGAAGCAGTGTTGGAGCATCTGAAAAAACATACTTCTCGTTTCGAAGAGGGTAAGGCTACTGGTATGTGGGAAGTAGGTTGTTTCCTTTTGTCTTCTCTTGATGATGGTGGAGCAGGTGCTATGCAAGTTAAGTCGGTGTTGAGTGGAACAGAATCCATCTACGAGCCTATTCGTGTCCATGACGTATCCTCTTTGTTGGAGGATGCCAGTTCTGGTTCAATTCCAGGATTTGTCCAATGTCCGATAATTACTGCCAATTATATGGATAATACTGAGGATGGGTATGAAGATGAGCCTTTCCGTCATCCCTTTGGCGAAGAGTTCTCTAATCTTACGACGATGCTTACGACAAAAGAACTGTCGTGCTTTATCAATTTCCCGATGAATTCCCTGCCTGGTATTAATGTTGTTGATAGTTGGCCAGATTTTAGCTTAACTCCACAGAGTTTTGAAGAAGGCACAAAGAAACTTGAACTTGGTCGATTACTATATAATAGAAAGGAAACCAAAGTGCGATTAAGTGTGCCGCTTGATACATTCTGCCGTCATGCTCTTGTAGCTGGAGTGAATGGTAGTGGAAAGACAAATTCAGTGCTCAATATCATGGAGGGCTTCTTAAATGGGGGTAAACCTATCATGGTTATCGAACCTGCCAAAACTGAGTATGTTGATTGGGCCATCTCTTACAATGCATTGGTTGACGAGTATAACAAATCTGTAGGCATTAACAACCAGAAGAAAAAAATAAAGATTTTCATTCCTGGCTGTGAAAGATATGCGAAAGGTAATATAACTCCTGATATTCTTAGAATTAATCCATTTGAAGTGATTAGACTCAACGAGAAGTTTGATTTTAAGGTGTTATCTCATATAGACAGATTGAAGTCTGTCTTGGCTGGAGCTTTCCCCACTCAGGACATCTTGCCTACCGTCATAGAGCGTTTGTTATATGAGCTTTATACAGACACAGGGTGGATTAAAGAGAGCAATGAATCAGTAAATGAGGAAGTTTCCGAAAGGCGCTTCCCGACCCTAAAAGATATAAATTTGAAGAGGATTAGCAAGTTGATGGATGATTTAGGATATGGTGAAGAAAACACTATGAACATTTCTGCTGCTATTCGTACGCGCTTTAACAGTATGAAGTACGGATGGAAGAACACCTTGCTGAATAATGAATGTATAACGGGAACCTCTTGGGAGGAATTGTTAGACACACCATGCGTGATAAACCTCTCATATGCGGGTGATGACTCCGACAAAGCATTTGTTATGTCTCTCCTCCTTCAGTTCCTATATGAATACAGAATGGCAGAATCGGAGAAGGATGACTATTCTTATAACGAAAATAAATGCAATCATTTGGTCGTTATAGAAGAGGCGCATCGTGTGATGACCAAATGTACTGATCCGAATTTACCGCAGAACCGTTCGAATCAGATGTTCTCCAGTATATTGTCTGAAGTCAGAGCGTATGGACAAGGTATTATGGTCGTGGATCAAGTACCTTCACGATTAATTGAAGATGCTGTCAAGAATACCAACATAAAGATTGTCCACAAAATAGTTGCTGCAGATGATACCAAGCTTATCTCAGAGGCAATGGGTCTCACTAATGAACAACAAGGAATTATACCAAAACTGTCGGTAGGACAAGCAATCTTGGGAGGTTTAAACAGTGCTGATGTTGGTTCACCGTATTCATCAGATATATTTTTAGCACAAATGAATCATAAAAAAGTAATAAAAAAATTAGGATAAGTATGTCACAAGAAACAAAAAACGTTCAAGCAAGTTTCCCCTCTGGCAATAAGTACAAAGGGGAGTGGAGTGATGGCCAAGCTAATGGTCATGGGATTATGACTTTTCCCAATATGGACAAATATGATGGCGATTGGGAAAATGGCATGATGAATGGTTCCGGTAAATATTCATGTTATGACGAGTCGAAAGATTCATATACGTCTTTTTATGAGGGAGATTTTGTCAATGACATGAAAGAAGGAGTTGGCATGATGCATTTCCCGGATGGGAGTGTATATAATGGGCAATGGCAGGCAAATGTTCGCTGCGGTGATGGAATAATTGTTTTTCCAAACGGAAAAGTTTTTCATGGCTTATGGCAGCAGGATAAAATGCTTCGAGGTGTACTTAGCTTAAAAAATGGTGATAAGTATGACGGAGAATTTGTTGATGGTCTGTATGATGGCTATGGGAAATATTTCTGGTCAGATGGCAGATGGTATGAAGGATTGTGGAAACAAGGCAAAATAGATAAAGGTACAATTTTCTTCCCTGACGGCAAGTTTGCTGAAGTAGAGAACGGCCAGGTTCAATAGTGGTTATGCAGGCAAAGACGAAGACCATAATGTTGTTAGTGACTTATAAGTGTAATCTACATTGTAGTTATTGCTATGAGCCTAAAAATTCATTTTTTCAGATGAATGCTGAAAAGATGAAGGAGAGCATTATGTGTCAGGTGTCTTGTCTCGGAGAAGACTATGAGTCGTTCGAAGTGCAATTCATGGGTGGAGAACCTCTACTCGTTTTTCCGCTTATTCAAGAAGTCTCGGAATGGTTATGGGCACAGTCGTTTCAGAAAAAAATGAGGACTCTGTTTGCTCCAACCAATGGGACATTGTTAAATGAAGAGATGAAGGATTGGCTGGTGAAGAACAAATCCAGATTCTGCCTTGGCTTGAGCTTTGATGGCAACAATCTTATGCAGGATACCAATCGTTCTGATTCTTTTCACAACATTGATATCGGTTTTTTTTCATCAACATGGCCAGAACAAAGTGTAAAAATGACATTGTCACCGGACACCATTGGAACTTTTGTTGCAGGGATTACCTATTTAGGAGAACAGGGATTCAAGGAAGTCACGGCTGATTTGGCAATGGGTGAGAATGTTATTTGGAAAAAGCAGCATCTTGTCATTTTAAAGGAACAATTGGATAAGCTGGTAAATTTGTACGTTGATGGTATCACTTTACCGAAGTTGTCCATGCTTTCTTTAGAAATAGAGAAAGTGTTGGAAACGCCCCCTGTTAAGAAATCCTGTTCATGTGGAGAACAAATGGTTTGTATTGACTTTGATGGTAAGCAATATGCGTGCCACTTGTTTTCTCCTATTGCATGTAATAGAGATAAAGCCCTTAAAAGCCAAGAATATGATTTCGCTTCGTATGACCAGTTTGTTTCTGCAAGTTGTAATAATTGCTCTTTACTTAATTTGTGTAACAGATGTGCAGGCATGAGCTATTTGTGCTCTAATGATTTGTCCACACAATCCGCGTTTCATTGTAATGCATTCAAAATAATATATTTAGCCAATTGTAAACTGCAATTTCAATTAGCGATTAAAGAAGGTAATGATAATAGAACCTCCTATATTAAGAAATTAGTTGATTCATTCAAATTATAAAGGTTATGAGTAAGAATTCTTTAGAGATATTTGAAAAGATCGAGGCATTAGATGCCTCAATAGTAGAGAATATGCACGAGGTAAAGCCTATGGAGATTAGCGATAATGAGAATCTTGCTGAGCCTATAGAATTGGGACAGATTGAATTCAGCAGTTGTCGTTGCTCTTCGGCTTGTGGCAGTAATTATAATAGAGGGACTTGCCGTTGCTCGACAGGTTGTGGTAGTAATTATAGTAAGGGATAAAGTATGGGGTTAGAGTCATTTGAAGAAATAAAAATTGAGAATATCGTTATAGATGAGAATTCTCAGTCGAAAGAGGTGGCTCCGTTGAAACCTCTGACTAATATAGAATGGAAAGAAGACCACGAGGTGGTGATAGAGACATCTGATTTTGTTGAGTTATTATTCCCATCACTAGAGTCGTTTAGGAACCGAGGTGTTGAGAAGCTAGAGATACTTCATGATTCTGAAGTTACAGAGCAAATTGCTGAATATCTAAGCGGGTTGGAAGAACTTCGCTATGAAAATTGGAAGTTGCTATCTTTGGAAGAAAGGAAACAACTTTTAAATAAGATAGAGAATCAAATCGCAGCTATTGAACATCGTCCTCCATTACCTGTAGATGTGAAAAAGTTGAAGGCGTCAACGTTTGGCTATCAAGATAATTTCTTCCATAAAATTGCGTTAAATAGCATATATGTAGGTTCTAACAGCAAGGACGATTATTTGGATGTGATAGATACGATTATTCATGAAGGGCGGCATGCCTACCAACACTATAATGTGGATAAGAAACTGATTCATGAATCAGCAAGCGTGGTTGAAACCTGGAAGCAGAATTTCTATGATCCCAAGTACAAATACTACAATGGTGATACTGTCATTATTCCTATAAAAGGACGTTTACAGGATGTCGGGTTCAGGTTGTATTATTACCAGCCAGTGGAGATTGATGCAAGGAACTTTGCTTCCGATGTTATATTAAAGCTAAAACAAAAAGGATTTATCTCATAATTAACGATTATGGCTAATTTATATTCAGTAGCACTTCAGGCGATTGACGCTTATAAGAAGATTAACGATGCTGCGAAATATGTTCTTCCAGAAGACATAGAAAAGATCGTGAGGAAGCATGCAGCTATTGCTGTTGCAACTGCTTTTATTCCTATTGGAGGTTTAGACTTGGTTGCTGCAACGGCTAATGTGTGGACAATGTATGTTCGAATTAACAATGCATTGGGTGTAAAGTTCTCTGACAACAAGATGAAAAGTATCGGTTCTGCTGTCGTCTCTAATCTTGTACAGAATTTGGGCGTGGCTGCTGTTGTAGTGGCTCTCAAATGGAATCCCATTTCGTATGTTGCGTCAGTGGCGGTTTTAACAGGCGCCCTATATGGTTTAACCATAACTGCGGGATGGGTTTACTTGAAGGCACTAACAAACATGGCGCTTAATGATGGAGATATTGATCGTTCAATAAAAGAAACCCTAAAGGATAAAGCCAGCATATCACAAGTATATAAAGATAATAAAAAGAAATAAATTATGAAAGAGGTGTTTTTTAATGAGGATGGCTCGCTGAAAATCAACGAGACCATTATGAACCAGCCGTCATTTATGAAAATAATGGAGGATGGCGTAGTAACAGCTAAAGAGTTAGAAGAACAAAGTAGAAAGGTTCTGTCTATTTTCCGGAAGATTGAAGATACGTTTAGTGACGAACAGAAGGAACTTGTTCAGGAGCTACTAGTTGAATCAAATGTCCTTAATGCTATCTTTAAGCAGCATGGCATGCAAATAGCAATTGAGTGATAAGAGTCTTATTCAACTTCCGTTTAATAAAACTGCGGTTATGACATTATAGCATAATCGCAGTTTTATTTTTGTATTATGATAGAAATGCAGGGCGAAGGTCTATCTTTGTAAGTGATGATAAGATAATTTGAATAATTATGAAGAAGAGTTTAGTGTTGTTGTTTGCCTTGTTGTCTTCTAGCGCAGGGGCACAAGAGGTTGAAGTTGTTGATTCCATTGATATGGATTCGGGCAATTACATAATTGAGTATGTGGAGGATGGAGATTCTATTCGTGCGGATACTATAGACTTGTCCACTCCATCTATTCCTCAAATTCCGTTAGAGAAATGTGACAGTCTGACGTTAAATTCACCAGGAGACAGATATGGTGTTGTCTGGAAAGCGGGCAAGTGTGGTATATATGATATTATCAAGTGGGAGAATGTTACGAAAATAGAGTACAAAGACCTATGGTACTCTTTTCGAAAGGAAATGGAAGGTGAATACTACTCTTACTTCGGTTGGGATGAAGATGACACTAAAGGTTTAATAGGTGTGGCAGAAGTGAATAATCAGTTTATTGCCATCAGTATGCCAAAGAAAGAAGAAGACGACAACAATTCAGATAAAAAAGAACGATGATGGATACGACACGAAAAGGATTCTATGTGCTGGACTTATTGGTTCTTGCATTGCTGATGGTGTGTATAAATCATACCATGGCCTATGAGACTGAATGGGGTTTTGGGGCCCTGGATATAGCATTGCTATTACGATTTAATAGTACATTGCTCTTGTATCGCAGGGAGAGTATGAGCATCATTCCGATTACTCTATTCACTGTTCTGTATGGCTACGTGGTGTTGTCTGGCGTTTTTCAAAACACCATATTTAGGATGGCAGAATACCCAAGTATTGTCTTGAATACTCAGCCTTTGGAAAATGGCAGATTCATCTCCATAAGGTATCTTGGTGTAGAGCTATTAGTGAGATGTATCATCTATTGGACATGGCTGATGCCTGTGGTGGTATATGCAGTATTAACTATTAAACGGAGAACAGTAAACAATCAATGTCGATGGTATGATTTGGCTGGTTTGGCAATCTTCAAGGATAAGGCAGGCAAACTGTTGGTCAACATGTGTATTCTGGTTATCATAGCACTCTTGATTGGCTATACGTTGGATGAATTGTTGTCGTTCTATGCGTTGATGGTATTACCGATGGTGGCCTATTACTTGTTGAATAAGTATTATGGGAGAAAGGTCCATTGGTTGGAGTACGTTTTGCTGGGAGTTGGGCTATATGTTTTTGACAAAGCGCAGTATCGAGTCGACAATGAACGTGCGGGTTACTTGGTTGCAAGTGCTGCTATTGTACTAGCTGTATGCGTATGGATGTTGTATAAGACAAAGAAAGTGGCAGCATCTATATTTGCTTTAGTTGTGATAGCTGTTATCTTACCAGGGTTGTCCATAGGCTATAATATCTATCAGAGCATGGAGGGTGCTCGCTCTATGAATTATGTGAGTCTAGGAATGCAGAATGGGTATATGTATATCAGGAGAGTGGAGAACGTGAATGACAAACAGAAAATAAGAGTGGGTATCCGTGACCGCTATCGTACCACTGTACCGTGCAAGTTCAATGTTATATTGCCAGATGGCTTTTATAGCCCATTTGCCCTGTGCATGAACGAGAAAGGGGATAGTGTATATTACAATGTCGAAGCAGGGTACATTTTTGAAAAAGAAAAATGATAGGAAATGAAGAGAATGGCCCTCTATACCATCAAAGAACTTAATGTATAAACGATTATGAGCAGAACAAGTATTATCAATTATGATGTCCTTTGGGATAGAATCAGTAACTTCGCAAGAAAGGCTGGACGAGTAAGTACACGGCCTGTATTAATTCTCTGGTTTGTTCTCAAATCCAAGGAAACATCAAAGGCAGACAAGATGCTGATAATATCAACACTGTCGTATCTGGTACTGCCTATCGACATTCTGGATGCCAAAAGACTGCCGTTCATTGGTTGGATAGACGAAATCGCCTCGCTTTCAGTCACGTATCAGAAGGTGTGCAAGAACATTACGCCAGAAATGGAGGCAAAGGTGGATGCCATTCTTGACAGGTGGTTTCCTGAATATACACAGTGCGAATTAATTGAGGGATAGTATGGCAAAGAACATCGTGTTTTTGACAGGAGAAAGTCTCGGGACAAATGCTTCTGAGAGTCTGCACCTTTATCGGAGAATTGTGAGTTTCAGGAAAAGTGCAGATGTTACGGTTATTACTCAAAGCCGAGACACCTTTCCGGAGCAGGCTGGCTGTAAGCGTGTCGTTCATCTGGATGCTTATAATGCAAATCGTGAAGATGCAACCCGGATAGCGAAGCAGGCAGATATGTTCGTTGTAGTTGGTATGGCTCCTAATGCGGTTCCTTCTGCGAACTTGCTTAGTGAAACAAGGCCAGATTGCTGTATTGCCATAATCAATAACGGATGCTTAAATCTTCCCAAGGAACTGCATCGCGAAAATGTTGTTAAGATGCGGGATATGAATATTGGTACAGGGCTAATGTTCCTGTCAATGTATCGTTGGATGATGGATCTGATAGAGGAATAAAAAACGTCATCTACACGATGGAATCAGCCATAGACCAGTTTCTGTGGCTTAAATGTAGTTAATACATTGATCTGTAATATCCAACTATCGATTATTTTCACTAAATTTGCATCAAATAGCAATGATTTGTAGCAGTGATTTGGTATGCTCTATAATGTAGATTCAATTATCGGATGTGGGAAAGTCCTTCAAAGAGAGGATTTTGTGTTCTTTTGGGGGCATATTGCACGGGCAGAGAAACAAATGAAAGCTTGTCTAAGTCAGTGGTTCCCGTGTAGTTTCTTGGTTGACGGTATTTATTATAACTGTGCAGAGCAGTTTATGATGGCAGAGAAAGCCCGAATGTTCCATGATGAAGATGCGCTGCAAAAGATTATGCAGGCTTACGACCCAATGGAACAGAAGAAAACAGGGCGCAGAGTTCAGGGGTATGACGATGCCCAGTGGAAAGAGCATTGTTTTGACGCTGTTGTCAGAGGCAACGTCGCTAAGTTCTCTCAAAATGAGAAGTTGCGAGATTTTCTTCTTTCTACTGGTGACAAGATATTGGTTGAAGCGAGTCCAAAAGACAATGTTTGGGGAATTGGACTTGACGAAGAGTCACCTGATGCTGCCAATCCCAAAAGGTGGCCAGGAACAAACTTGCTTGGTTTCGCACTCATGGAAGTGAGGGATAAGATAAAGGACAAACTATAGTAGTAAAGCAATATGGCAGAAGTTTTATTGACAATTGCACAGATTAAGGCGTGTGTGCTTAAATTAGTGGAAAACGCCAAGGTGAAGATTCCTGAGTTCCCTAAAGAAACCTGGAATGTTGAGCATCACTATGTTTCAGAACTTTTTGAAAAAGAAGGCGAGCAATACGTCTTTGCCTTTAAGTGCAATCCAGCCCTCAAAAATGAAGACATGAAGAAAATGATGGTGAGTTGTGTGGTCTGTTCTCCAAGCAAAGGGGTTGAGATGGAAAGAGCGATTATGTATGAACCAGTTGATATTATCGTTGATACTATTGGTAGTGATGAAAATGTAAATAAGACCATAAAGGTTTTCGAAGATCTATTGCAAGAAACAAAGGATTTTGATCCTGATGATGATGGCAGATATGATTTTGATTGGTAGATGAACATACTAATAGCAAGTATAAAAGGAATAAAATTCAAAAATCTTCCCGTTTGGGTTAAGCATCAGTTGAATCTGGACGATTGGGTACAACGGCTATTCATTCGGAGGTCGGCATGGGGCGCCTTCTCCATATACTCACATGTCAAGAGAAGCAATGGAAAGGCCAAAATTGCTTATTCAACAAAAAACAAAGCTGAAAACGCGGCTGTGGATATGGCAAAGAAATATGGAAAGTCATTCACGGTTTATAAGTGTCTGTTCTGCGACGGATGGCATGTCAGCCAGGATGTCCACGGATTGCCTGTTCAGGAAAAGTCTGCTGATGCTATGGCTTTGGAAAAGTATGCCAAGAAGCCAACAGTTCTGGCAACAGCGTTAGATGTCGAGAAGATCTTATCGACAGGTATTCCAGATTTGGCACCTGTCTATGGCGGCTTCCGTGGGAGAACGTTGTCATCCACCAAGCAGCTCCATGCATGGAAGACGATGATGGAGGCTGGAATCAATCAAGTTATCGACCTGCGGGCAGACTACACTTCCGACTTCTATAGTGAACTGTGTCGGAAAAGCGGTATTGCGTATTTCCATTACTCTGTGTCATACGAGGAAGTAGAGCAGATGGCCAGACTCTTCCCTGAGTTCTGCCGTCTGATAGACAACGGTCGTTTTTACATTGCCTGTGCTATGGGGCTGCACCGTACTGATATTGCACTCTGCACATATTGGATGTTTTATGCTGCGGATAAGGGAATAGCTCCACCTGAGATTCGAGGTTACAGAAAGGCTGATGGTCATACTACTGGTAAGATTATGCGCATTCTGAATGCCCTCTATAAATATTGGACAGAACAGAATGGTAAGGAACCGATACCAGTAGATGTATTCCGAGAGAGAAAAGAAATTATTAATGAATTGTCAAAGAAATAGAGGTTATGGAGAAGTGTAAGTTAAAGAAAGGCGACAGAATATATGAGTGCCGGTATCATGAGGCAACGTTGACGGAACTTATTGAAGATCCAAAGTTACGTGTACAGGGAGAAGATTCTCATTATTGGCATTGGAAAGCCAGAGTGATAGAAACCAATTCCCATAACGTCGTACCTGGGGATATTGTAGAGTTCGGACTCTTGGAAGAAGCACCCCAGTACGGCCCGCGCTTATATCGTCAGAATGTGTATGAAGTGGGCGTTGACAAAGCAGAACAAGTCCTTCCTCCATTTGATATAACGAGAGAGGTTGTAATCCGAAAAGTTTCCATCAGTGATGATATAGAAATTTTGGGGCATGTGTTTCATGGTCTTCAGGACATTGAGAAGCATGTTGAGATGTCTTTGTATAAAAGTTATTCGCATGGGCATGCTAATGAACGAAAGCCAGAAGAAATATGTGAAGTGCATGTAGGAGAAATGTGGATGCCCTATCCGTGTTTTGATTCTGAGGACTTCGCCAATGAAAATAGAAGTTATCAGAATTTCGTGTTCCGTGAGCATCCAATCACACAGGGCGACATGAGAGTTATGTCTGAATTGCCATCAAAGGGTAATGAGTGTAGAATTTCTGAAAACATGCCAGCAGAGGTACTTCCGATAGTTTTTTATGTGGGCGATGGAGATTCTATGCTGGTGGCAACTTAGCAATACGAAAAGAGATGTTCAGAAGAATATACACAAAGAGGTGGGTCTGGCGGGGAAAGGCTGTAGATATATGGTCTAAGTGTGAGTACCTGCTAGTATGGTGGAAGGGAAATCCGTTAGACCGCCAGTCTTCTGACTACTATTCCTTTGCCAGTGCGGCTTATTTGGTTATAAGCGCGACAAGCACCTGGGCAGCATCAAGATAGTATTTGAATAAAGTTGATGATGTTAGTTATTCACGCCAATGACCCAACAACGAAAGTTCTCTCACGGCTTTATGAGTCGCGGGAGGACTTTCACATACGCCTTGATGAGCATAGTTCAAATGCAGCGGTTATCAGAGCGGTGAAAGATGCGGATAGTATTATGATGTTGGGACACGGCAATTCGTTCGATCTCTTTTCTACTCCAGATAAGAAAGGACAGTACCATCGACTTCTTGTGGATTCAGGACACGTCCAGTTTCTGCGAGGTAAGCCATGCATTGGTATCTGGTGCTACGCTAATGAGTTTGCCAAACAGTACAAACTGCAAGGTTTGTTTTCTGGAATGATTATCTCTGAACTTCACGAAGCAGAAGAAAACAATATCCCCGCATCACAAGAGGAAGTTGACACAGAGATGGAAAAGTTTGTTATCCGGCTGAGGTATTGTATCGAGACGGGAGATTTACAGAATGTCCCTACTAAGATGCTGGAACTGGATGATGTACATTCTCCACTTACGGAGTTCAATTATAAAAATCTCTATTATTATGTATAGGTATAAGATGTTGTCGATACTCATTGCATGTCTGTGCTTGCTCACTTTATCATGTGCAGACAGCCCTAAAAGTGCGGCTACGAAGCAAATGCCTGTAGTTGTGAAAAAGCAGCCCTTAAAAATTTGTCTTTATCGTTATCACAATTTCTCTATAAGCAAAGCTATGTATCTGAAAGAGAAATTGCAAAGGGTGTATCCTGCTATTGAACTGATGCCGGAGCCAATACAATTACCAAAACAATACTATTATGCTCCTCGTAATCGGTATAGTGGAAGAGGCCTGCTTAGGGATCTAAGTCAATATAAGCAGAGTACCGTTGTCTTGGGGCTCACTAATGAAGTTATCTATGATTCGAACGAGAAATCACCGACTTTTGGAATATTTGGCATCAGTCCAGTTGGTGGCCACGTTGCCGTCATTTCATCTACACTTCCATCAAGGAAAAAGCACAGTGAAGAGCATTTGGTTAAGCTGATGATGCATGAACTCGGACATTCTTTCGGGCTAAACCATTGTAAAGACGAGCATTGCTTCATGGTTGATGCAGAACACGGAAACAAGTTCTCTAAAACTCCGTCGTTCTGTCCTCAGTGCAAAGCCTTTCTTAACAGGAAGGGCTGGAAACTGAAGTAAATTCTGCCTTTTTATCGTTTGCATCTTAAAAATATTATGGCCAAATGATAGCTTTGGTCATAAAAGACTCTCTATGCCATAAAGAGCGATAGTTGATTGGATGTTAAACGATTAAAGATGTTACGATTATGACGCAGAACTACGACATGATGATTCAAGAGAAGGCTGAGAGAGTTTTTAGCGTGATGGAAAAGAGAGTGTCAGCACAAGACGTGGAGCGTATTCGCGCTGCCTTTGAACTGGCTAAAACGGCACATGCAGACCAGAAACGTAAGTCTGGCGAACCCTATATCTTCCACCCTATTGCTGTTGCCAACATCGTGGCAGAGGAACTGATGCTGGGTGCCAACCCCGTTATTGCCGCTTTCTTGCACGATGTTGTAGAAGATACAGACTTTACGATAGATGATATACAACAGCGTTTTGGTGATGATGTCGCATTTCTGGTGCGAGTAGTGACCAAGCAGGAAAAAGAGCACTACGAGATGTCGAGGCAGATGGATAATTACAAGCAGATGCTTGACTCCATCCACTATGACATCCGTGCGCTGCTGGTAAAGTTGGCTGACCGTCTGCATAATATGCGTACACTGAGTAGCATGCGTCCAGACAAGCAGATGAAGATTGCAGGAGAGACAGACTATTTCTATGCGCCATTGGCAAACCGCCTTGGACTGTATAACATCAAGGTGGAACTGGAGAATCTGAGTCTGCGCTATCGCTGCCCTCATGAGTATGGGGAGTTGGGAACCAGAATCCTGCGAGACAAAAAGCAGAAGGAGGGACGGATGGCAGCATTCACCTCCAAGATAAAGGACATCCTGGATCAGAACGGCATTCAAGCAACTGTTACTACAGAGTTTCGGGAACCATACAGTCTGTGGCGGAAGATGCGTAAGACGGGAGTGGATTTCAATCATCTTCCTGACCGCCATTTCGTGGAAATAGTATTCCCTTGCGATGATGTGGAACAGGAAAAGGACATGGTACTAAAGATTTACTCACGGCTGACAAGTGTATTCCGTGAGAAACCCTGCGGAATCCTGAACTATATTGACTCGCCCAAGGAGAATGGTTATCAGAGCTTTCATGTTCAGCTGTTATCCAACTATGGCTGCTGGGAGGAAGTGCATATCTCTACTGAGCGCATGGTACGCCACAATACCATCGGCATCGTTGCAGAGCGAGAGGAAAGCAATATCCGCAGATGGGTTGACCGATTCCGCAATGTCCTGAAGGATATGGAATTCCACCAGAAGGAAGGAGGCTTTATCCAAAACGTAGTCACTTCATTCTATAACGACGACATCATGGTGTTCACCCCAAGGGGACAAGCCATCAATCTTCCGAAGAAGGCTACGGCACTTGATTTTGCCTTTGAAATCCATAGCCATATCGGTGAGCATGCACACTATGCCCGCATCAATGGGCAACTATCGTCCATCAAAACGATCTTGCACCGTGGTGATGTGGTAGAGATATTTACCAAGCAGAGTGTAGTGCCGCTCAAAGAGTGGAACAACGTGGTAGTCACCTATAAGGCTAAGCGTTTCCTGAAGAGCTATTTTGCAAAACAGGAACAGCCTAAATTCCATCGCTGCCCTCACTGTAATCCCATTCCTGGTGAGGAAGTTATTGGCTTCAAGGAACCTGACGGTAGTGTAACGGTACATAAGCGTAGCTGTCCTTCTGCCATTGAGATTGCATCACAGCAAGGTGACTCTATCGTTTCGGTAGATTTCATGGAGGACGAGAAGGTGCTATATCCCGTTAGCATAGAGATTGTGGCTGTTGACCGTTTCCATCTGTTGAGCGACATGATTAGCTGCATTACGAATGAGCTGCGCCTTTCTATTGATGCACTGACAACGAAAACCGTTGACTGTCTTGTGAACTGTACCATCTCCTTCGGAGTTCATTCCTTTGGAGAGTTGCAGACCATCATCAGCCACATTTCAGCCATTGAAGGCATTGATGAAGTAAAGAGAATATAAATATGAAAAGAACAAATACATCTATGAAACTGATTTATTTCCATGGTTTCGGTTCGTCTGTAGCCAGTGGAACCATTCGCACATTGAGGGAGAAGTTGCCGGACTTCGAGGTGATAGCACCAGACATCCCTGTTGATCCAGCAGAAGCATTGCCCTTCCTGCGAGAGTTGTGTGATAAGGAGCTGCCTAATGTCATTGTAGGAACGAGCATGGGAGGTATGTATGCCCAGCAGATGTTTGGATTTAACCGCATCTGTGTCAACCCGGATTTCTTTATGTCGAAGACCAGCAAGGTTTTGAAGGTCGGAACCTTTGAGTTCTTCAAACCGCGTCTTGACGGACAAAAGGAGTTTACTATTACGAAGGAAATCATTGAGCACTTTACCGAGATGGAAACCAGCCAGTTCGAGGGCGTTACTCCTGCTGAAACAGAACGAGTATGGGGTATGTTTGGAAACAACGATATGCAGGTGAACTGTGAGAAGGTATTTCTCCAGTACTATCACAATGTTATCCACTTCTCAGGTGGCCATCGCTTGGACGATGTAACTATCAATGAAGTGCTGATACCACTTATTCACTTGTTGGCATGAAAATATAGAAAGAAGTTGGTTACTTTGATGAACTATGCGTCATAAAAGGATAAGGAAACAACAATAATCAAGTTAAAAGTTGCGCACGACACAGAGTAGTGTAATGAATTATGAAGAAAATGGTTCTCAGTTTTGTATTGGTGATGATGGCTGTAGCAACAGCTTCTGTTTCAGCAAATGCTCATAGGGAAGAATGTATGGGGCATAATTGGTTAGACCTGACAACTCATGTTGCCACTCAGGGAACGCATTGTAGTGGAACAGTCGGATGTGACTGTAAGGGATTTTCTCCGATTACAAATGGTGATGTTTGGCAGCAGGCTTACTGTAAGCACTGTGGACATAAGAAGAGTTGTCACAAGTAAAAGCGATAATCGTATGAAGAAAGTATTATATTTTTTGGTGGCCATGTTTCTGACCAGTTGTGCAGAGCAGGAGTTGTATGAGGACCTCGCTGATGCTCCGAAAAGCAATATAGAAGCAGATAACCAGTATGCCTATCTGTTGGAACAGGCCCGATGGGGAGACGGACAGGCCTATCTTAAACTGGCTGACATCTATCACAAAGGCCAAGGAGTTCAGCAGGATTTCCTCGGAACAATATCAATGCTGGCCATGGCCGATCAGTATGGGGCGATTAGTAATCTCGAAGATTACATGAAAACGCTTCCCGAAGAGGATAATGTGAAATTGTTCTTTGATGCAATGGAGAATTTTGAGAGAAAGAACTTAGGGGTATCTGCTGACATGACCGACAGACTTATTGCGCAAGGTTCTCCGGAAGGCTATACTCTGAAGGGAATTATGGCTGTAGAGAAGGGTGATACCATTGAGGGAAAACGGCTGATAGGTTTAGCTGTAAAGCAAGGCAGTACCTTTGCCGAACTTCTCTTAACCGTGCTTTCAGACTGGAGAGGTGGGAAGAGTCCCAGTATTGAGGTTCTTGTTCCTTTGGCAGACAGAATTCCTTTAGCATGTAAGTTGCTCGGTGATGTCTATGCTGGCATAGAAGATAAAGACATGACAAACGAAGACCTTGCTGCCATGTACTACAAGAAGGCAGATGAACAGGCTTGTCTGGGTAAACGGGCCGCAGGATGGCTGCTAAATTATTATATGGCAAATGATGTGCAGGTCGGCGAACAGGAACTGACAAGGTTAAAGGCTCTTAGCGGGGGAACAGACGCGGAAGTTCAAGAAGCAACGCAACCGCAGCATAATGATCCCGCTTTGGAAGATGTTATAGGGGTTACTCTCAGTAATGAAATGGAGAACTTCAATGCGTACAAAGCAATAGCCTACGTTGTTGAAACAAAGACAGGCTGGATCAAGGCTCATGTGTCGCTTCAGAAGACTGGAAACGAGTTCTCACCCTATATTGATACATTCAGCGAAGAGAATCTGACAATGCATGGTGCAGCAACCTATCTGGCACTGCTTTCAACAGGGAAGATAAGTCCTGACTATATGGTTGATACCGGCTGTGGCATTTATAATGACGTGAAGGATCATAACTGGAGACGTGGCGGATATGGTGACATCAATATGGAATTTGCATTGACCCATCGTTCACTCGTTGGCTATACCAAGGCTATTGAAGAAACCTTTGGAGGGGACTATGCTGCGTATGAAAGGACTATCAGCAGTTATCACAACAATCATCCCAACCAAATGCTTGGCATGCTGACATTCTATAATGCTGTTGCCAATGGTGGAAAGATGGTAGAACTCGCAACGGAAGGCAAAGATGTGACAGTCATCAATGAGCAAATTGCCGACAAAGAGTATATTGAGGCACTGCAGAGAGGGCTTCGGCATGGGGTTACCGATGGACTCTTCAAGAAAACTGCAAGTGAGTTTACGGATGTCGCTGCCTGCGGGCGAACTTTTATGATTGACAAAAAGACTTGGCGCATGGAACTGTGCGGCTATTTCCCTGCTGACAATCCAGAATATACTGTGATGGTAGTGATGGAGAAGGAAGGAATTCCTGCCAGTGCAGGTGGAATGTGTGGCCCCGTCATGCATGAAATAGTAGATTTGCTGATGCAATAACAGAGAAACAAAGGAAATAATAAAGACTAAGGAACAATGGAAGAAGTAAAGAACGAAACAAAGCAGACAAAGACGCAGGTCTTTAACGTGATTATCCTCGACAAAAGCGGTTCGATGGAGAGTATTCGCCAAGCTGCCGTTGACGGTTTCAACGAGACGCTGGCGGGCATCAAGAAAGCGCAGGAGAAATATGCAGAATCCCAGGAGCACTTCGTGTCTCTGCTTACCTTCTGCGACTGCGAGAAGAAATACGTGTTTGACAAGGTGCCTGTTGCGGAAGCGCGCAAGCTGACCTTGGATGACTACGAGCCGTGCTGCTGCACTCCTTTGTACGATGCTATGGGGTTCACATTGACGACAATGAGAAACCATGTAAAGAAGGTTGACGATGCAGTGGTCGTAGTGACCATCATCACAGACGGTTACGAGAATGCCTCCAAAGAATACACTGGAGCAGCAGTTAAGAAACTGGTGGAGAAACTGAAGGGAGAAGGATGGACGTTCACCTATATGGGAGCTAATCAGGACTCTGTGGAAGTGGCCTTCAACCTCTCCATCCGCAACTCGCGCAATTTCGAGGCCACCTCTTCCGGGACAGCCCGGGTGATGGGCAAGGACACCAGCACACGCATGAACTTCTTTGGCAAGTTGCATTGTTTGCATGCTGGCGGAGGTGAGGTATTCGCTTCGAGGGAAGAACGGAATGCCGCATACTCTGCGATGGCCGACGAGGCATTTGATGAGGAAGAGAATAAAGTTTAAAAGCAAGAACGCATGAAACGGTATTTTACATTGTTTTGGGCAGGGCTGACAGGAATCTTGTCAGCCACTGCCAATTGGATTACAACAGTATTAGGAATGACAGATGACTCCAAGTATGGAAAGTTTATTCGTCGAGTAGTAGGAACATGTTTTGCTTCCGTTGTGTTGGCTTTCACTATTGCAATCCTTTGGGCTTTCAGTCAGGAGGCATGGAGAAGGATAGATTGTGAATGGCTGAAGCCAGACAAAATAGATTATTACGACAATCAGCAACTGTCCCGCGACATTTGCTATCACGAAGGGTATGGGGTTGACGGCTATCTCTTCAACCGTGACGGGAAGAAGGTACTGAGGGGTATCAAGTGGATATCTACGCCCTTGGGTAGCGACTCGCTTGTATGTTATAGCGACGGTGAGAAACGAGGGTACTTTAACATGTATACTGGCGATGTGGTTATCAAGCCTCAATATAGTCACGCCTGGATTTTCTCTGACGGTCTCGCATCGGTAGATGATAATGGATCTATCAAGTTCATCGACCAAACGGGAAAGGTTGTAATAGACAACAATATGCGCTACATCCCGGACAAAGACGGTTATGTGTTCCACAATGGGCACTGCATCGTACACAACAAAAAAGGTGACCGACTTGGACTGATGAATAAGGAAGGTAAGATGGCTTTGCAGCCTAACTATTTCAGCATTCTCCCTGCTGATTCTTTCTGGATTGTCAGCAATGGTAAAGAGAGAACTGTACTTAACCGTCATCTTGAGACAGTGCTGCCATTCTTGGATGCTAAGGTTTGGATAAACAATGGGCAGATAGAGGCAACTATGAGTGACCATACTGTCCGTACATATAATCTAAAGGGAGAGGTTATAGAGGACTTCCATATCAGCAATGTTGAACAATTGATGTATGATACGAACGAGGTTAAATATACCACTGGTAAGGTTTACGATGACGAAGATAATGTGACCTGTTCATCAGAAGAAAGTGAGGCGATGACAATTCAAGCCATTGCCCACTGTCGGAAATATCAGGCAGAATATAATTGGTACGGACTGATGTCGCCTGACGGGAAGATTGTAACACCTCCTTCATACAGTGACATTACAGCTATTGGTGCTGACTTATACCTCTGTAAGTCTGACTATGAGCATGGTGTTATTCTAAATGGAAGAGGTCAAAGAGTAAAGTAGAATACATATAAATCAGGAAGGATTATGAAGAAATTACTTACAGTCGTTTTATGTATGTTGATGTTGGCAAGTTGCTCAGACCAGCTGACAGAGACAGATTTGAGGGCGAATTATGTACCTGTAGAGCAAAATGCCAGTGAGTATCAGCACTACCTGGAGAAAGCACGTTGGGGACAGGACAGGAAGACCGCTTGGAACGGATGCTTTGGCGGGTGGAGGGCTGGTTTCTGGAAAAGTTCCTATATAAAGACATTCTAAACGATTTTCCGGAATTTATTGCAGTTTTACAGAAAATTCCGAATAGAAACTTGCGTGTATTCGGAATTTATTGTAATTTTGCAGAAAATTCCGAATAGAATGGCGCAATATGTACAACGAGAGACCTTCTTCGTCAGTTAATTGGCATCAGATTTATGGGGCTCTTTCAGTTCCTTAGGTCTGGCATATAACATATCCGTTAAACAACCCTACCTTTACCGCGAAATGAAGATTGGAACTATTGATTTAGGAGAACGGCCCATTCTGTTAGCCCCGATGGAGGATGTGACCGACATCGGCTTCCGCATGCTGTGCAAGCGGTTTGGGGCAGCTATGGTGTACACTGAGTTCGTCAGTGCTGAGGCACTGGTACGCGACGTCAAGTCGACAGTAAACAAACTCGTCATCAGTGACGAGGAGCGTCCTGTGGGCATACAGATTTACGG
>Ga0247611_10001308_pt1 | contig 45037 bp, 36 predicted proteins | sample 177DNAGHGhighgp2_FD_192422 | JGI IMG/M metagenome (GOLD analysis project Ga0247611, IMG submission 192422) | Sheep rumen microbial communities from Palmerston North, Manawatu-Wanganui, New Zealand - 1770 DNA GHGhigh gp2 | ecosystem: Host-associated > Mammals > Digestive system > Stomach > Rumen... | reverse complement strand
TTCGTGCGCGAGGGCGTCAAGTGGGTGTACACTTACGAAAACTATGGCGGATTGTCTACACCTGCCAATCCTAATTTGGCATACGGCACAGTTTATCTCACGCTGGAGCTCAAGGGCGACACGGTGATCAACGGCAAGACCTACAAGGCCATGCACAAGTATTACGGCAACGCCATCAACACCGTCAACGACACCATCCCCGTCTATCTGCGCGAACAGGACAAGGTGGTTTACGGTTTTGTCCCTGACGGCATCACATATGACGATTGTCCCATCGGAGATCTTGGCTCGAGTATAATTTCTAACAAGATCCGTAATGGCGAGGAATTTGTGCTCTATGATTTTCAAGATCCTCAAGCCTATTGGCACAGTTTTTACTCTCCAAGCTTCTATGAAGATTTTGATTACTATGATTTGCAATCCACGACTCACATTAACATAGGAACGCACATTGCAAAATGCTATACCTTCAAAACTTTTCGCATGATCGAGGGCATTGGGGTGGATGGATTGCCAAATGCATATCAGTGGCATGGATACACTTTATTCCCACAGAGAGATATTTTTGCCGGTATTAAAGCCGCCGCTTGGGCCAATGTGGATTTTAGAATCCGCTATGTCACCGAAGGCGACGAGATCATCTACAAGAGCGTGAACTACGAGAATCCTCATGACGCCATCGACGAGGTGGTGGCCGACAGGACTCACCGCCCGATTGACCCGCACTACTACAACCTCATGGGACAGCCCGTGGGCACCACACTCCCCTCGACACCGGGCATCTACATCCACCAGGGCAAGAAGATAGTCGTGCATTAAACGCCCCGTGCCTCTTAATACGGCCGGCCCATTAAGGGGGATTAAACATCTGGGGCCTCGTCAAGCTGGGCCTCGCAAAGCAACGTGGAACAACCAGAGCAACTCACAAAAAAGTTGTCACGGTTGTTCCACGTTGTCACTCTTGTCCTGACTAAATGACGGCGCGGAGTTTGTTTACCGGTTGGCAGCCATGAAGTCCTCCACGTCGTGGGGATGGTAGGGGATGCGCTGCTCGCCGATGAAGCGGCAGCCGTCGGCGGTGATCAGGATGTCGTCTTCGATGCGTATGCCGCCAAAGTCCTTGTAGGTCTCCAACATGTCGAAGTTGAGGAACTGGGCGCAATGGCCGCTGGCGCGCCAGTCGTCGATGAGGGCGGGGATGAAGTAGATGCCCGGCTCGTCGGTGACGACAAATCCCTCCTGCAGGCGGCGACCCATGCGCAGGGCGTTGGTGCCGAACTGGTCCAGACGGGGGCGCGTCTCGTCGTCAAAGCCGACGTAGATCTGTCCCAGTCCCTCCATGTCGTGCACGTCCATGCCCATCATGTGTCCCAGTCCGTGAGGCAGGAACATGGCGTGGGCTCCGGCGGCAACGGCCTCGTCCACGTCGCCGCGCATCAGTCCGAGTTCCTTGAGTCGCTCGGTCATGCGGCGGCACACGGCCATGTGCACGTCCATGTATTTCATGCCCGGCTTGGAGATTTCCAGGGCCAGGTCATGGCACTCCTCGACGATGTGGTAGATGTCGAGCTGCCGCTGGTCATACTTGCCGCTGACGGGCATCGTGCGGGTGTTGTCGCTGCAATAGAACTCCATGGTCTCGGCGCCGCAGTCGCACAGGGCGAGGCGTCCGGCCTCGAGTGGAGCCATCGAGGGATTGCCGTGCATGATCTCGCCGTGCTGCGAGAAGATGGTGGCAAAGCTCACCTTGGCGCCATAGCTCTCGGCGATGCCGTCGATCTGGCCGCCAATGTACTTCTCGGTCACACCGGGCTTGATGAGGCGCATGGCCGTGGTGTGCATCAGGTAGCCCACCTGGGCAGCACGCTCGAGCTCGGCGATTTCCTCGGCCGTCTTGACCGAGCGCATGTTAATGACCGCCATGCGCAGGTCATGGCTCACGGCTTGAGCCTGCTGGCTGGGATGGATGCCCAGCAGGTCCATGATCTGGATCTTGGTGTCGTGGCGGTAGGGGGGCAGGAAATGGATGCGGCGGCCCTGGGCACGTGCGTTGTCGCAGATGGCCTGCAGCTGGCTCATGGGTGCCGAGTGGGCCACGCCCACCTGGGCGGCCATGTCGGCCACGCTGTCGACCGATCCATACCACACGATGTCCTCGATGTCGATGTCGTCGCCCACGAGGGTCTCGACGTTGTTATCGATGTCGATGACGCCCACCAGTCCGTCGCGCTGCTGGCCGAAGTAGTAGAGGAACGTCGAGTCCTGGCGGAAGGGATAGTAGGCGTTGTTGGGATAGTTGCACGGCGACTCGTTGTTGCCGAAGAGCAAAATCACGCCGTCTCCCACGAGCTTTTTCAACTCGTCACGGCGGCCGATGTAAGTCTGTTTGCTGAACATGTTATTTAGGTTAAAGTTTAATGTTTATAGTTTAAAGATTCGTTCTTATTGCATGGGGATGGCCTTGATGGTGCCCAGCTTGTGGATGGTGATCTTGCTGGGCGTGCCCTTGTAGTAGACCTTGCCGGTGCCGCTGCCGTTGACCTTGAGCAGGCCGCCGTTGACGTGGCACCCCATCGAGCCGGTGCCCATGATGCGGCACGAGACGTTGGTGGCCACGACGCCGTCGGCCTGTATCTCGCCAGTGCCAATGAGCCTGAGCGACAGGTCGTCGCAGGAGCCGTCGGCAATGATTTTGCCCTTGCCGCTCAGGAGCTGCAACTCGAGTTGTGAGGCTCTCACGCGGCGCACGATGATCTTGCCGTTGTCGGTGTTGCGCACCTTGAAGGCCTTCATCGCCGGCAGTCCCGAGATGTGCAACGTGCTGTCGCCGCCGTTCTCGGCCTCGTCGAGCGATGAGGAGTAGATGGTGATCAGGGGCAGATGGCTCATGCGCTCGTAGTCGTCATCGACCTGTATGGTGAGACGTTGCTTGCTCGAGAGTGAGAAGATGAGATGGTTGGCTATCTCCTTGCTGCAATGAAAGACGGCGATGCCTGCCGAGTCGGCATTGCAGCGGTAGTTCACATTGATGTCGTCAAGGAGGCTCAACCGGTTGAAGTCACCAATCTTGACCTCGTGACGACTGCTCTGGGCCATGGCTGTTGTGGCAAGTGCCATGAGGCACACAATGCCGATGATCATGCGTTTATTCATCTTGTTTTTCGTCGATTGTGTAATGCAGGTTGGGTAAAATGTCGTTCTCGATGTGATCCAGGATGGAGTCGAGCTGCTCGCGGGTGTCGGCCTGGAGCATGGCGATGCGTGTGGGCCTGAAGTTGCGTATGCCCTTGAACAGCGGGGTGGCAGCCAGGTGGCGGCGGATGTGCAGGATGCCGCGGTACTCGTCGATGCGGTCGATGCTCTCGTCGATCTGGCGCCTGATCAGGGCCATCTTCTCCTGATTGCCGATGGCGGGCACCTCGCCCGTGAGCAGGTACTGCTTCATCTCGCGGAAGATCCACGGTGCGCCGATGCTGGCACGGCCCACCATCACGCCGTCCACGCCATAGCGGTCAAAGCACTCCTTCAACCGCTGCGGCGTTGTCACGTCGCCGTTGCCGATGATGGGGATGGTCATGCGCGGGTTGTTCTTCACCTCGCCGATGAGGGTCCAGTCGGCCTCGCCGCTATAGACCTGCGAGCGGGTGCGACCGTGTATCGTGAGGGCCGCGATGCCGCAGTCCTGCAGCTGCTCGGCCAGCTCGACGATGATCTTGTTGTCGTGGTCCCAGCCCAGGCGCGTCTTCACCGTCACCGGCAGGTCCACCGCCTTGACGATGGCGCGGGTGATGTCGAGCAGCAGCGGCACGTTGCGCAGCATGCCCGCCCCCGAGCCCTTGCCGGCGATCTTCTTGACCGGGCATCCCCAGTTGATGTCGATGATGTCGGGCTTGGCCTCCGCGGCGATGCGGGCCGCCTCGACCATCGCATCCTTGTCGCGTCCATAGATCTGTATCGCTGCGGGCCGTTCGCCAGGAGCGATGGCCATCTTCTGGAACGAGCGCTCGATGCTGCGTATCAGCGCGTCGGCACTGACAAACTCGGTATAGACCATGTCGGCCCCCTGCTCGCGGCAGATGAGCCTGAACGACTGGTCGGTGACATCCTCCATGGGTGCCAGCATCACGGGGCGTTCGCCCAAATCTATGTTCCCGATTTTCATGTCGATGATGGTGTCCTGGTTTGTTTTGATAGTGCGAAATTACGACTTTTTGCCCAATTAGACAAAATCTTAACGCATTTTAGGACATTTCAATATGTATTTGTCTAATCTTAATGGACACAAAACTCGAAGAGATTGATGGCTCGAAGAGCCTGCTTCAATCATGAACACCATGCAAGTGGGTCGTAGACCCACGCAGCTTGGTGCTACAATGCTAACTAACAAGTGCGTCGAAGACGAACTTTATCGCAACAAATATCCTTCATTGAAGAAGTATATGTACCTTTGCACAAGATTCTAAGCAACAAAATATTTATGAGTGCAGTCAGTTCTATCTTCCATGTCGTCATTAACACCTATCGCCGCCAAATGACCATACCCAACGAAACAAGTGAACACTTGTATCGCTATATTTGGTCGATCATCAAGAGCCGCAATTGCCACCTTTATCGCATCAATGGCATCGGCAATCACATACACATGCTCATTGAATTGTCACCGACTATAGCCCTAAGCGACCTAGTACGCGACATCAAACAAGGTAGCAGCAAGTGGGCAAAACAACAGATTTATTATCCACAATTCAAAGGGTGGGGTAAAGAATATGGCGCTTTCTCATGCAGCCGACATGACAAAGATACCATCATAAAATACATTATCAACCAACGTGAACATCACAAAGCACATTCTTTTGAAAATGAATACCAAGCCATGATTGAATCATCTGGACTTGGGTGGAATGACTATAGACTCACATAAAGTTCCTCTACGAGGCACAGTCCTGCATCTTATCATCACCAAGCTGCGCCCGCCTACGTCGGGCTTGCATGGTGTTATATATTGAAATCGGGTCATCGACCCTCTCGCCTCTTCGAGGCTAATTTCAAAACAATTATTCACAACCGTCAAGTTTTTACGATGTTTTTTTAAGGATTATGTGATGACATGCCACCTATTCGGGATTTGTTTGTAATTTTGTGGGTGGAACAATAGACTGAACGATTATGTCACTCAAGAAGTCGATGCTCGAGCTGCACCGCGTGGGTGTGGACGAATATAAAAACAGGGTGGAGAAACTGCCGGTGACGGTGGTGCTCGACAACGTGCGCAGCGAGATGAACGTGGGCTCGGTGTTTCGCACTGCCGATGCCTTCTTGATGGAGCGCATCGTGCTGTGCGGCATCACGCCACAGCCCCCAAAGTCCGAGATCCACAAGACGGCGCTGGGGGCCGAGGAGTCGGTCGCCTGGCAGTACTGCGCCTCCACGCTCGAGGCCGTGCAGCGCCTCAAGGGCGAGGGTTACACCATCTGCAGCATCGAGCAGGTGCACGACAGCGTGAGCCTCGAGCAGTTTGCGGTGGGGCAGGGCACCAAGGTGGCCATTGTGCTGGGCAACGAGGTCAAGGGCGTGAGCCAGGAGGTGGTCGATGCCAGCGACGTGTGCATCGAGTTGCCCCAGCATGGCACCAAGCACTCGCTCAACATCTCGTGCTGTGCTGCCATCGTGATGTGGCAGTTTTACCTCAACTTGAGGGGGTAGTTCTCGAGGAAAAAAGTTATTAACAACCCGCAAAATGCCCTTTAAAAGGGCCTTCAAGCCCGCCGATGCCCCACTGACAGGTCGGAATTTAGTTAAAAATAGAATGTTAAAGGGTGTTTTTTTTAACATTGCCGTTGCGGGTTGTCAACATTAGTTAAAAAGTTGGAATGTATAGCTTGAAGCATCTATTTTTCAACATTTTGTGAGCTAATACACATGTGGACTGTAATTTTTTTGCAATTTTTTTTAAACCTCCCAAAAAGATAGAAATGAAGGGCTTTTAGTTAAAATCTTCCATTTATTTTGCCCATTTCACAAAATTTGACTATTTTTGCGTACTTGTAATTTTCGATAGCGGCTCAATGAAAAGCACCATCGAGACCTTATTACATGTAGCTGATATTGTTTGAACACATTTATATTTAATATGTATTAATTTAATAAACATCACTATTTTATGAAGAAGCTATTTATGCTGCTGATAGCCATTTGTGCTATCTCTCTGGGCATGAGTGCCCAGCAAGTAGTGAGGGGACAGGTGACCGACGCCTCGGGCGAACCGCTGATTGGCGCGACGGTGCAGCCTGTCGGAGGAGGAAACGGCGCGGCCACCGACGTAAACGGTGAGTTCTCGCTCAACCTTCCCTACAACGTCAAGACCCTCAAGGTTTCGTATGTGGGTTACAAGACCCAGGAACTTCCCGTTCAGCCCCACATGGCCATTACCCTGAGCGATAATGGCACCAACCTGGACGAGGTGATGGTGGTTGCCTATGGTACCGCCACGAAGACCTCCTACACCGGTTCGGCCGAGGCTGTGACCAACAAGAAACTGGAGTTGCGTCCTGTGACCGATGCCACCAAGGCCCTCGAGGGTAACGTGGCCGGTCTGCAGGTGACCAGCGCATCGGGCCAGCCCGGTTCGTCGCCCAACATCCAGATTCGCGGTTACGGTTCGATCAACGCTTACAGCACCCCGCTGTATGTTGTTGATGGCGCCCCCTTTGACGGCAACCTGAGCTCGATCGCTCCGTCGGATATCGAGTCGATGACCGTGTTGAAGGACGCAAGTGCCGCCGCTCTGTATGGTGCCCGTGGTGCCAACGGTGTTGTGATGATCACCACCAAGAAGGGTGTTGAGGGCCGCAGCAACGTGATGTGGCGTTCGACCTTCGGTTGGTCATCGCGTGCCACCAAGCGCTACCAGCACGTTGACCAGAAGGAGTATGTTCAGCTCGTGTACGAGGCCCTGCGCAATCAGGCTATTGACAACGGCAACAGCTGGGCCGATGCCGAGGCTATCGCCCGTGCCGGCCTGAGCGGCCAGCTGGGTGGCGAGCAGTACAACCCCTTCAAGAACTACACCTGGGATCAGCTCATCGACCCCGCCACCGGTTACGTTCGCGAGGACGCCAAGAGCGCCTGGAACGAGGACTGGTATGACAGCGTGATCCGCAAGAACGCCTTCCGTCACGAGCACCAGTTGCAGGTGACCGGCGGTAGCGAGCATGCCCAGTACATGATGTCGTTGGGCTACTTGAACGAGGACGGTATCCTGAAGACCACCAACTATGAGCGCTACACTGGCCGTGCCAACATCACCAGCCAGATCACTGACTGGTTGGGCGCCAACATCAACGCTTCGTTGGCTCACTCGGTAAGCAACTTCAGCGACTATGACGGCACCAGCAACTCTAACCCCTGGTACACCGCACAGTTCATCAACCCGCTGCTGCCCGTTTACCTGAAGGACATCGAGGGCAACACCGTTTATGACAGCGACGGCAATATCCAGTACGACTGGGGTGAGGCAACCCCCTACGGTACCCGTCCCGGTTCGTTGAGTGACTTCTCGTCGCTCGGTATGCTGATGCTCGATAAGGCCGACACCAAGCGCGACGTCGCTGGCCTGCGCACCGGTCTGGTGCTGGGTAGCGACCTGGCCAAGTATGGCTGGCGTCAGGGCTTGAAGCTGGCTGTGAACTTCAGCATGGACTATGTGAACCGCAACTACATGCGCTACATGAACTCGCAGCACGGTAACCAGGCTAACGCCGGTGGTCTGCTCGAGAAAACCAATAGCCGCACCCAGAGCTACACCTTCAACCAGTTGCTGACGTGGGATCGCTCGTTTGGCGACCACACCATCGGCCTGTTGCTGGGTCACGAGTGGTACGCTTATCAGTACAGCTACCTGCTGGCCGGCAAGACCAACCTCGTTGACGGCATCTTTGAGCTGCGTCCCGCAACCACGCTGCTTGAGGCCGACTCCTACACCGACAACTACCGCATCCACTCATGGTTTGGCCGTGCCAACTATAACTATGCTGGACGCTACTTCCTGAGCGCCTCGTTGCGTCAGGACCAGTCGTCGCGCTTCCACCCCGACCACAACAGGGGCACCTTCTGGAGTGTTGGTGCCAACTGGCGCGTATCGGGTGAGAAGTTCATGCAGAACGTGAACTGGATCAACAACCTGTCGGTTAAGGCCAGCTATGGTGAGCAGGGTAACGATATGTTGACCACCTACTATGCTTGGCAGTCCCTGTATGACCTGAGCTACAGCAACGCCACCAACATCGGTGCCTTGATCTCGTCTCTGGAGAACGAGAACGTGTCTTGGGAGAAGAGCCAGAACTTCAACGCTGGCTTCGATGCCATCCTGTTCAACCACCGCTTGCAGTTGAATGTGGACTTCTACAACCGCTTGACCAAGAACATGCTGTTGAACCGCCCGATGGCATTGTCGACGGGCTTCAGCGGCTTCATGGACAACGTGGGCGACATGCGCAACCGCGGTGTCGAGGCATCACTGCGCGTGACTCCCGTCCGCACCGCCGACTTTGAGTGGAACATCACCGCTATGGCTACCCACAACAAGAACAAGGTCATCAAACTCACCAAGGAGGCTCCCGAGCTCATCAGCGGTGTGCGCGTGATCAAGGAGGGTATGCCCATCTATACCTATTACATGAACAAGAGCGCAGGTGTTGATCCCTCGACGGGTAATCCCCTGTACTGGGCCTATAAGCTCGATGATGACGGCAACAAGATCGACGGCAGCGATTACATCACCGACAGCTACTCGGCCGCTTCGAGCTGCAAGTACTACCAGGGCAGCCGCCAGCCCGATCTGTTCGGCTCGTTGGGCACCGACCTCACCTGGAAGGGCCTGACCCTGAGCGTGCTCACTACCTACTCGCTGGGTGGCAAGGTTTATGACAGCCTGTATGCCAGCGACATGGACCTGTGGTACCTGAGCTCGACCTGGAACAAGAACATGATGCGCCGCTGGCAGAAGCCCGGTGACGTGACCGACGTTCCCCGTGCAATGATTGCCGGCTCGATGCTGAATACCGACCGCTACCTGATCGACGCCAGCTACTTCGCTATCAAGAACATCACCCTGGCATGGGCTCTGCCCAACAACTGGGTCAACAAGTTGGGTATGACCGGTGCCCGCATCTTCGGCTCGGTCGATAACCTGGCTCTGTTTACTCACCTCGACGGTATGGATCCCCAGTACAATTTCTCGGGTGGTACCGACTACGAGTACAGCCCCAACCGCACCTACACCGTGGGTATCGAGCTGAACTTCGGCAAGAGCTACGCAACTGCCGCTCCCGTTGCTAACGTCAACGCGCTCAACAGCCAGATCAATGACCTGCGTGCCCAGCTCGCCGACGCTCAGGGTGCCGCTGCCGACGCCAACAGCCGTCTGGCACAGCTGCAGGGTGACCTGGACGCCGCCAACCGCGCACTGGCCAACTGCCGCAACGACCTCAACGCTGCCAAGAACCAGGCTGCCAAGGTCATCGACAACAGCAAGCAGTACATGAACATCCTGGTTCACTTCCCCAAGTCGGGTATGGCCGTTACCGCCGACCAGCGTGCCAACGTTGAGCGCGTGGCCAACTACCTCAAGAGCCACCCCGAGGCCACCTGCACCATCAAGGGTTATGCATCGCCCGAGGGTAAGGAAGAAGTGAACGTGAAGCTCGCTAACGGCCGTGCCGCCAGCGTGAAGGACATGCTCGTGAAGAAGTATGGTATCGCCGCCAACCGCATCAACGCCGCTGGCCAGGGTATCAGCAACATGTTTGACGAGTTGAGCTGGAACCGTGTTTCGATTTGCGAAATCATCGTGAAGTAATCCCGAAACAAGGTTAGATATTATATTCATCATTATTTAATAAGGATATAAACATGAAAAAGATATTTAAATATTTGTTGATTGGAATGTTCGGCATGCTCGTTCTCTCCTCTTGCTCCAACGACATGCTGGAGACCGAGCCCACCGACTCCATGTCGGGATCGACCTTCATGAGCGATGCCACCAAGGCTCTCATTCCCCTGAACGGTATCTACCGCTCGATGTACACCGCCGGCTGGTCCACGACAGGCAACACGCACCAGTGCTTCGGTATCAGTGCCTATAACCTGATGGCCGAGGTCATGGGTGATGACTTCATCATGGCTGCCCAGGGTAGTGGCTGGTTCTGGTTTGATGCCGCCTACAACGTGAAGACCCGTTTCACCAGTGGCGCCTGGCGCAGCTATGACCTGTGGAATGCCTACTACACCTGGATTTCCAATGCCAACTACATCATCGCTGCCGAGCAGACCATGGAAGGCTCGAGCGAGGATGTGGCCTATGTGATCGGCCAGGCCTACGCCATCCGTGCCTACAGCTACTTCATGCTGGCACAAACCTTTGCCCGTGGCTATAACTATCCTAACGATCCCTGTGTGCCCATCTACAACGAGCCCACCAGGACCACCACCACCGGTCAGCCCCGCGAGACCGTGGCTAAGGTCTATGAGCAGATCGACAGCGACATCAACCATGCCGTTGAGCTGCTGGCCAAGAGCCCCGCTCAGCGTCATCCCAGCCACATCAGCTATGCTGTGGCTCTGGGTCTGAAGTCCCGCATCGCCCTCGTTGAGGAGAAATGGGCCGACGCCCTCGATGCTGCCCAGAAGGCTATCGCCGCCAGCGGCAAGAGCATCCAGGCTATCGACGCTTCGGCATTTGCTCCTAACAAGGCCAACTTCATCAACAGTGTCGGTTCGGCCAACGTGATGTGGGGTGCTCAGATCGTCAGCGACCAGGCTGGTATGTATGCTTCGCTGATGACCCACATGAGCGGCACCGCCCCCTACGGCGAGCGCGCTCCCAAGGTGATCTCGAGCTGGCTGTATGACAAAATGAGTTCTACCGACGCCCGTCGCGCATGGTGGAATCCCGCCGAGGACTACCAGCAGAAGAAGTTTGAGTTCTCCAATGCCCAGACCTGGGAGGCCGACTACATCTGGATGCGCGTCGAGGAGATGTACCTCAACGCTGCCGAGGCCGCTTGTATGAGCGGTAACGACGCTCTGGCCAAGGAGTACCTCATGGCCCTGATGAGCAAGCGTGACTCCAAGTACAACACCAACAAGACGGGTACCGCTCTGGGTGCTCTCACGACCGATGAGACCGGTTCGCTGCGTGAGGAGATCCTGCTGCAGCGCCGCCTCGAGCTGTGGGGTGAGGATGGCCGCATCTACACCATCCGTCGCCTGCACCAGGGCTTTGTTCGTCCCGCCGAGTTTGGCTGGCCCAGCGGCTTGCTGCTGCCCACCCACCAGAAAGCTATGAAGGATCCCGCCAGCTACCTGTGGGTACTGACCATTCCTCAGGCCGAGTTTGACGGCAACGTTAATATGGACATTGCCAAGGACCAGAACCCGACTGGTGACTATCCCGAGTAAAGAATGTTAAACATAGTTAACTAATTGAATATTATGAAATTAGGTAAATATATTTTAGGATTGGCACTTGTTGCTGCTGGCCTGACCAGCTGTGACACCGACAATGTTGGTGCCATCTATGAGCCCGCGGTTGCCAATATCTCGTTTATCTCCGCTGAGCCGAGCACTATTGTCACCAAGGCTTCCAGCCTTGAGGTTCCCGTGGCTGTGTCACGCGCGATCAAGAACGGTAATTACACTGCCAATGTCACGCTTGCCGATGCACCTGCCAATGTATCACTCAAGAGCAATCAGGTGACTTTTGCCGATGGCGAGGGTATTGCCTATGCTACTGTTGTGTTCAATGAGATGGAGCCGGGCGAGACCTACAGCGCAAGGGTTAAGCTCTCGGACGCTGACCTCGCAACTGCCGACACGACGTATAACAAAAATGCGCAGATAACATCGTCGGTGGTTTCTGTGATGTGCGACTTCAACTGGGTTGATGCAGGCACTTGCGACCTGTATGACTTCACCTGCGCAATGTTTGGTCTTCCTGCACCCACTGTGGCTGAGGGCGTTAAGGTGGTCAATGGTGAGCGTTCCAACGTTTATCGCATCATCGATCCCATGGAGGCTCTCTTCCCCGGTGATCCCGACAACGATCATGACTACCTCGAGTTCACCTTGACCGATGGCAAGATGAGCTTCACCGAGGGCTTCCACGTGAGCTACTGGGGCTACTACATCTACTACGTGCCCAGCCAGTACGGCAGCTACTGCTTCGTTACCGACGACGGTAACGCCCACGACTTCAACTTCCTGTTGAACGACAAGGATGGTGGCCTGTACACTGGTGGTCGTCTGGTGATTGTTTATCCCAAGTGATCGATCGAGAGTTCTTAATTAGAACATAACAACCACACTGCAAGGGTGGGCGCTCCCATTGACGGGATGGCGCCCACCCTTCATCATCACGGGTGGCCGATAACGATTTTTCATAACTGTCCTGATTGTTGCAGGGGTGTGACGAGGCGAAGCCGAACCTAACCCCTGCCTATACCTGGTCGAGTATATGGGGCCTTCGCCGGACGCCAATAAGGAATTTTGTGGCCGAACGCCAATGGTTATTTAGGGGACTTCTATCAATTAGCTTGGAATGGATTTGGATTGATTTTGGAGCAGATTTTGACTTGACTTCGCAGGATCATAGCAAGCTATGGTCCAAGAAGATAAGGCAAAAGATGCCGAAAAGCAACCAAAGACATCCAACACTAAAAACTATCATTTTGGTAATTTATAGAAGTCCCCTTTAATGGTAGAGGTAACGCTTGATGCTCATCTTGGGGGTTTTCTCAAAAGGCTCGTTGACCAACTCCACTTTTGCTATTTTGCTGTAGTTGGGCAGTGATTTATTGGCTGTGTCTCGAATCTGTGAAGGGATGGCGGCTCTGGCCTCGTCGTCGATGTCGTCGGGGAACTGTGGATAGACGAGTGCCACAATCTTGCCATCACGGTCGACCACAAGGCACTCTTCCACATGCTGGCAGTTGTTCACGATGGCTTCAACCTCCTCGGGATAGATGTTCTGGCCCGACGAGTTGAGGATCATCGACTTGATGCGGCCGCGGATGTAGATGTTGCGCTTGGCGTCCATCACACCCAGGTCGCCGGTGCGGAACCATCCGTCCTGGGTAAACGCGGCTGCGGTGGCTTCGGGGTTTTTGTAGTATCCAATGGTGAGGTTTTGGCCCTTGGCTTGTATCTCGCCAGGGATGTGTGCCGGGTCATCGGAGTCGATGCGGATCTCGTGTACTGGTTTCCCGCATGATCCAGGCGCGAACCTGGTCCACCACTCATAACCCAGTAATGGACAGGCCTCGGTCATTCCATAGCCCACGGTGTAAGGCAGCCGAATCTTCTTGAAGCATTGCTCAGCCTCGGGGTTGAGTGCCGCACCACCCATGATAAAGCACTGCACACCGCCACCGAAAGCCTCAATGACCTTGCTGCGGATTTTGCGATAGATGAGTTGGTTAATGACAGGAATAGCAAGCAAGGACTTGGCCTTCTCCATCGCTGGCTTGATGGCATTGGCATAGATTTTCTCCATGACCAGTGGCACCGTGACCACCATGTAGGGCTTGATGTCCTGCATCGCCTTGAGCAGGGTTGTGGGAGATGGTGTCTTTCCCAGGAAATAGACGGTGACGCCATCAACATTGGGATGGATAAACTCGATGGCCAAGCCATACATGTGTGCCAGCGGCAACATCGACACAACCGTGTCGCCGGGGTGATTGGGGAAATGGGCGTTGGCAAACTCATCGGTGTCGGAGATGGCACCATAGGTGAGCATCACCCCCTTGGGGTTGCCTGTTGTCCCCGATGTATAGTTGATGATGGCCAGGTCATCGGGGTTGTCGGTGCGATAGGTCACGTGCTCGGGAAACATTCCGTCGGGGTATTGCCTTGCAAAAGCCGTCTTGCGGTTGTCCCACGCCTGGGCCACGACCTCGTCCTGGTGCCACATCAGGCTCCCGTCCTTGACGTTGATGGCTGCCTTGAGGTGAGGCATTGACGCAGGGTCCATCTTGCACCAGATGTCATCGTCGACAAACAGCACGACGCTGTCCGAGTGGTTTGTCAGCGTTGAGACGGTGTCGGGGTGGAAGTCGGCCAGTAGCGGGACTGCGACACGTCCATTGACGTTGATTCCCCAGAAGGTCATTGCCCAGCGTGCCGAGTTGCGCGCACAGATGGCGATTTTCTCGCCCTTGTTGATGCCGGCTGCCGAGAAGAAGCAATCGAAACGCTCGATATTGATGGCCAGTTGGGCATAGGTGAATGAGTCGCCATTGTAGTCACACAAGGCCTTTTGGGTCCATTGCTCACGGACAGTTTTTTCCAGATTTGATAAATAATGCCTCATAGTTACCAAGTGTCATTAAAGTTATTAATCGATATCAGTTCAGCCTCAAGAGAACAACTGTTTAACTAATTTGGCCAAAATTAATACAAATATTTTAATTATCTTGCTGTTTAGCTGCAATTCTTTAGCTTTGTTCCAGTACTACACATTTTTGGGAGACGATACAGAAGTTGGCCCTAACAGTTTTAAAATGCTCATTTCGCTATGAAGACGCATTTCACGAAAAACATTTAAAACTATTTGTGATCAATATAACTAATTCTTGAAATTCGCAGTAGCCTCGCAGGGTTCGGGCCAACGGCTATGCCATAGCACATTTTTAGAGCTCGCAGATGGCTTCATCATGCAAAAAAAGGTGTACCTTTGCGGTAAGAGATAATGTTTTTAGCGATGAGGGATTTTGCGGCAATAGATTTTGAGACGGCCAATGCCGAGCGCTCGTCGGTGTGCTCGGTGGGTGTGGTCGTTGTGCGTGGCGGCGAGGTGGTGGACACGTTCTACTCGCTCATCCAGCCCGAGCCCAACTACTACAGTTACTGGTGCACCCGTGTGCATGGCCTGTGCCAGGCCGATACCGACGATGCCCCTATTTTTCCCGAGGTGTGGGCTCAGGTCGAGCCCTTGATACATGGCCTGACCCTGGTGGCTCACAACAGCCCCTTTGACCAGGGGTGCCTGAAGGCCGTTTTCAAGACTTATCAGATGGACTACCCTGATTATCAGTTTCTTGACACCCTGCGTGCCGCCCGCCACAAGTTGCCCGATTTGGACAATCACCAGCTCCACACGGTGGCGGCCGCCTGCGGCTACCGGCTGGATCGGCACCATCATGCTCTGGCCGATGCCGAAGCCTGTGCCTGCATTGCCCGTTTGCTGTTGTGAAACTGTTGAATATCAGCGAGAGACGACAATATCAAAATCCATAACTGTGATAATGAAGAAATACTTTATTGTTGACGCTTTCACGCAGCAACCATTCGGCGGAAATCCCGCTGGTGTGGTGCTGCTGGGACAGGATGGCCTGTTCCCGACCGATGAATTGATGCAGCAAGTGGCAGCCGAACTGCGCTACAGTGAGACAGCATTTGTGCGGCAGGATAGCCCCACCGAGTTCACAGTGCGATACTTCACACCTGCTGGTGAAGTGGATCTGTGCGGCCATGCAACGATAGCGACCTATGGGGTGTTGCTGCAGCAGGGCATCGTGCCTGCTGCTGCCGTGTGCATCAACCACACCCTGGCAGGCGACCTGGAGATGGCGGTGGACGAGATCGTGATGATGCAGATGGCACCGCCACGGGCCATCGACAAGCCGATGGACATTCCTCGCTTGCACCACATCATGGGTGCTGAGTCGATCTACCCCTGGCCGGAGTTGCCTGTTGACATCATTTCCACAGGCTTGCCCGATATCATCATGCCGGTCGATAGTGTGGAAGCTTTGAACTCGTTGCGGCCCGACATGGATGCCCTCGCCGCCCTGAGCCGTGAGCTTGCTGTTGTGGGAGTCCATGCGGTGGCATTGACCGACGATGGCTATACGGGCCACGTGCGCAACTTTGCGCCGCTTTACGGCGTTCCCGAGGAGTCGGCCACTGGCACTGCTAACGCCGCCTTGACCCACTACCTGCACCGTCACTGCCTCATCTCGGCGCCTGGTGAGTGCCGGTTCATGCAGGGCGAGGCTATGGGTCGTCCCTCAGTAGTGACCACCATCCTCGACGGCAAAGGCTCCATCAGCGTGGGTGGACAGAGCCGTATCATTGCCAAAGGGGATTTGCTTGTATAACGTCGAATGCTAATGAGCGTGCTCGACCCATTGGGTGGGAAGAGTAAACACAATGACAGCAGGCCACATGGGGGCTTGCTGCCATTGCGGTGTCTTGTAACGCTGGTGTCCGATGTTTGTTAGGCGGGTAGGGGAAGACCGCACCTCTGGATCCGTTGCGTTAACGTCTCCCTCTCGTTGAAGGGGGGCTTATTTGTTCTTGGCCTCGGTGGGAGTGATGCCTACCAGTTCAGGGTCGATGAGGATGCGGCCGCAGTACTCACAGACGATGATCTTCTTGTGCATCTTAATCTCCATCTGGCGCTGGGCCGGGATGCGGTTGAAGCATCCGCCGCATGCGTTGCGCTGCACAACCACGACACCCAGTCCATTGCGGGTGTTCTTGCGGATGCGCTTGAAGGCGGTGAGCAGTCTCTCCTCGATCTTGTTCTCCTGCTTCTTGGCTTTCTCGCGCAGGGTCTCCTCCTTCTGCTTGTTCTCGGAGACGATCTCGTTGAGCTCGCTTTTCTTCTCCTCGAGGGCATGTTCGCGGTCGGAGCACATCTCATGAGCTTTCTCGACTTCGGCCTTCAGAGCCTCGGTCTTGCGAGTGGCCTCGTTCATCTTTTTCTCGGCCAGCTCGATGTTGAGGGACTGATACTCGATCTCCTTGGTGAGGTAGTCATACTCACGGTTGTTGCGCACATTGTCCTGGTCGGCGGTGTACTTGTCGATGAGTTCCTCGGCCTTGGCTTTGATGTCGCGGTTGCGAGCGAGTTCATCCTGCTGCATGGCGATCTCGTCCTGATACTTTGCCATGCGTGTGTGCAGGCCGGCGATCTCGTCCTCGAGGTCTTGCACCTCCTGCGGGAGCTCGCCCCTCAGGGTCTTGATGGCGTCGATCTCGGAGAGTTTCTGCTGCAGGTCGTACAATGCCTTGAGTTTCTCTTCAACGGTGAGTTCTTTCTTTGGTGTTGCCATAATTATTATAGTTTTCAGTTTTCAGCTTTCAGTTTTCAGCGTTTGCAGTAAAACTGCTGACAACAGATGACTGACAACTAATTCATAGATAATTGACTTGATTGATCTCGCTTTTTGAAAAAGCGACTGCAAAGGTAGGATTTTTTTTCTGAATAATCTCTAAAAAAATCTCTTTTGTGAAATGCTCGCTCTCATAGTGCCCAATGTCGGCCGTGACGATGCGCTCGCTGTTGTCGAGGAAATCGTGGTAGCGCATGTCGGCAGTGACATAGAGCTGGGCCCCCTGCTCGACGGCCTTGTCGAGCAAGAAACCACCCGCACCGCCGCACAGTGCCACGCGGCTGACGATGACGTCGCCGTCGCCGCTGTAGCGGATGGCACCCACTTCAAAGGCGGCCTTGACGCGCTTGAGTGCCTCCCGAGCGGGCATGGGTTCGATGTTACCGATCACTCCGCAGCCAGCAGTGTCGCTCTGCTGCTCACCATAGGCAGGAACGGTATTGGCATCAAGGAACTCGACATCGGTCATGCCAATCTTGTCGGCCATGCGGAATGAGACACCCTGCCAGGCACTGTCCATGTTGGTGTGGGCACTGTAGATGGTGATGTCGTGCTTGATGGCCAGGGCCACGGTGCGCTCGACAGGCGTCCGACCCATGATCTTCTTCAAGCCGTGAAAGATGAGCGGGTGATGGGCGATGACCAGGTTGTAGCCCAGGTCAATGGCCTCGGCCACGACAGCCTGTGTGGCATCGGTGCACAACAGCACACCTGTCACCTCGCCCTCGGGGTCTCCCACCTGGAAACCGGCATTGTCCCACTGCTCCTGCAGGCGCAAGGGGGCATACTGCTCGATGGCTGTGGTAATTTCCTTGATTTTCATTTTTTAGGTGTTTGGCTTTATGTATTAGGCTTTAGGCTTAAGGTGTTAGGTAAGGTGCCATCGGCTCCTAAAGCCTATCAACTAAAGCCTAAAGCCTATAAAACATCAATCTTTGCCCTCGGCTTTGAGGCGCTCACGGTCGATGTCGATGTAGAGCTCGTCGAGCTGGCTCTGGTCAACGGGGCTGGGGGCATCGAGCATCACGTCGCGGCCACTGTTGTTCTTGGGGAAGGCGATGCAGTCACGGATGCTGTCCAAACCGGCCATGATGGAGACAAAGCGGTCGAAGCCAAAGGCGAGACCAGCATGGGGAGGTGCACCATACTTGAAGGCGTTGATCAGGAAGCCAAACTGTGCCATGGCGCGCTCGGGGGTGAAGCCCAGGATGTCAAACATCTTGGCCTGGAGCTTGCCGTCATGGATACGCAGGCTGCCGCCGCCCACCTCGATGCCGTTGCACACAAAGTCGTAGGCCATGGCGCGAACGCGCTCGGGATGCTCGTCGAGCAGTGGAATGTCGTCGGGGTTGGGCATGGTGAAGGGGTGGTGGGTCGCCATGAGGCGCTGCTCCTCGTCGCTCCACTCAAACAGCGGGAAGTCGACAATCCACAAGCACTCAAACTTGTTCTTGTCCCTCAAGCCCAGGCGGTCGCCCATCTCGAGTCGCAGTGTGCACAGCTGCACGCGCGTCTTGTTGGCGTTGTCGCCGCTCATGATGAGGACCAGGTCGCCGTCGTGGGCACCCATCTTCTCCTTGAGCCGCTGCCACACCTCGGGCTCATAGAACTTGTCGATGCTGCTCTTGACGGTGCCATCGGTATTGAATTTGACATATACCAGACCCTTGGCACCCACCTGCGGGCGCTTCACAAAGTCCACCAGACCATCCAGTTGCTTACGCGTATAGTCGGCACAGCCAGGAGCGCAGATGGCACCGATGTAGGTTGCCTCGTTGAAGACAGGGAACGTGCCAGTGCCCTTGAGCACATCGTCGACCTCGACAAAGGTCATGCCGAAGCGGCGGTCGGGCTTGTCACTGCCATACAAGCGCATTGCGTCGTTCCAGGTCATCTGGTCGAGCTTGTCAGGCAAATCCACACCGCGCACCTGCTTGAACAGGTGGCGTGCCAGGCCCTCGAAGATCTCAAGCACATCCTCCTGGTCCACAAAGCTCATCTCGCAGTCGATCTGGGTGAACTCGGGCTGACGGTCGGCGCGCAGGTCCTCGTCGCGGAAGCACTTGGCAATCTGGAAATAGCGGTCAAAACCAGCGACCATGAGCAGCTGTTTGAGCGTCTGGGGGCTCTGAGGCAGTGCGTAGAACTGGCCGGGATTCATGCGCGAGGGAACAATAAAGTCGCGTGCACCCTCGGGCGTGGAACCAATCAGGATGGGGGTTTCGACCTCGAGGAATCCCTTGTCATCAAGGTAGTTGCGGATGAGGATGGCCATGTTGTGGCGCAGTTCCAGGTTGCGTCGCACGGCATTGCGTCGCAAGTCCAGATAGCGATATTTCATCCTCAAGTCATCGCCACCGTCGGTGTTGTCCTCGATGGTGAACGGCGGTGTGATGCTCTCGCTGAGGATATTGAGCTGTGATGCGATAATCTCGATTTCGCCAGTGGGGAGGTTGGTGTTCTTGCTCGAGCGCTCGGCCACCGTCCCCACGACTTGGATGACAAATTCGCGGCCCAGATGGTTGGCCTGCTCACACAGGTCGGCATCCACCTCGTTGTTAAACACGATTTGAGTGATACCATAGCGGTCACGCAAGTCCACAAAGGTCATGCCGCCCATCTTGCGGGTGCGTTGCACCCAACCTGCCAGAGTCACGACCTCGCCAACATTGGCCAGACGAAGTTCTCCGTTAGTTTTTGTCCTGTACATGTTGTGAATGATATATTTGATTGTTGTTGATGATGTTTTCGTTTAAAACATACAAAGTTACTACATTCTGACCACACAGGCACCCTATGGGATGAAAAAAATGCTATTTTCCTCATTTTTGGCTTGTCATGTTTAAAAAAAAGTGTACCTTTGCACCGCTCAAAAAAAGAGCGATGCGGGGTGTAGCGCAGTCCGGTTAGCGCGCCTGCTTTGGGAGCAGGAGGTCCCTGGTTCGAATCCAGGTACCCCGACCGATATCGCAACGTATTGTGAATAATGAAGTTAAGGTGAGCCCATCAAGGTTCACCTTAATTTGTGTCCTGAGTGGCGCATGATGCCCTTGAGTGGCCCTTATAGGGTCACTTGTCGCGGATCACCAGGTTGTAGTATCGGGATTCACCCTGGGCAAAGCCGCCGCCCGTCTTTCTGAGCCTCCATCGGGACTCGTCATTCCAGGATTGTGCCTCCAGTGGGGTGTCGCCGATGGTGATTTCCTTGATGTATTTCCACAGCTGTATGACCTGCTCTTCTCGATAGAGTCCGCTCCATTGATTGTGCGCCTCCAGCACTTGTCCTGGTGCGAGAACGGCAACACGGTTGCTGTCGGACTCATAGTGTGTGATGGTGCTGTCGTTCTCTTGGACAGTGTAGCCGTGATAGGCCGAGGTCATGATTTCCTTGTAGAAGGATATCGTCACGGTGTCGGTCGACATGTTGTGGATCTTGTACTCGACCGAGGATAACGGGTCGCACGATGTGAGTGTCAAGACCATAGCCAGGATGGCCGTGAGCGATGTAATGATGCTTGTTCTCATATCTTTTTGTTCTGGGCGTGAGCCATGCTAATGTTACCTCATCTCCTTGACCAGATGGTAGGAATTCTTGACTAACTGCAGCACTTGCTCATCGTTCAAGTCCTGGCCCAGCTTGACGCTAATCCAGTATTTCTTGTTGCCGTTGTAGGGGTCGCCAATGGCCTCGTGCGAGGCCTTGAGCTCAGCTATCATTGTGGGGTCACACTTGATGGTCACCTGTGTGAAATCGTCGATATTGAAATAGCAGAACATGTGGCTGTTGATGTAGAAAACGAGGATGGAGAACCGTCCCTTGGAGAATTTTTCAAAGGGTGTCGCCTCGGTAACCCCAGGCAATGAGAGGCAGTAGTCGCGAAAGTCTTGAATATTCATGTTCGGGTCTTGAGAGATTGCCAACGAGATGCAAAATTACACAATCTTGCTCAATTGCCCAAACAACGAGAGACGGGATCTCTTGCAGTCAAGAGTCCCGTCCCCCTTAAATTGATAGACTGTGAATGAGTTGTGCGGCGATTTAGTTCTCGTTAAGAATCATGTCGATAAGCATCACGACATCGGCGATGTCGATTTCACTGTCGCCGTTGAGGTCACAAATGGCGTCATCCAAGCCCTGGGGCTTGCCATTGAGGACAACATCGATGAGCATCACGACATCGGCGATGTCGATTTCATTGTCGCCATTCAGGTCACCAGGTGCGGCAGTGGGCTGGTCAAAGTCTCCCAGCTTGCGCTTGTTGGCATTGGTGACATAGATGTCGTTGACTGGGTTGCCCAGGGGGCGGCTGATGAAGGCAACGATGTTGAGGTCGTCGGCTTTCCATTCCTCGGGGATATTGACGGTGAACTCGTTCTTGTAGGTTTCGCCATTGCGCTTGAGGTCCACACCCTTGGCCGAGCCAAGAGCCAGCCTCAAGACACCGTTGTGCACAAAGTTATTATCCCATGCTCCGTTATTGTACTGTGGAGAAACCAGGTTATCCTCGGTGATGTAGACAGTGAGCTTGCTGTCGCTGCCCATGAAGTCCTCGTAGTTGGGCACCAGTGCGCCATCGATGGTGATGGCAGCTTGACGCGTCTCGGGGTCATAGGTGCTGTTGATGTTGACCGTAGCCCACGAGGGAAGCTGCGAAACCGACTCGAGGAAATCGCTAAAGAAAGTAGCCCCGGCAGCATAGTTGGTGTAGCTGATGACCGCGCACACCGAGTTGGCATCTTCCACGCCAGCGCTACGGTCGAATGAAGCTTCGGGATAGCCGTCACACAACTGCAAGTCGGCAATGGTATCACACTGTGCAGTCCTGAAGACATCGGTGCCACTCATGTTCTGGTGCACGCCCACCCATGCGATGTCGCCGCGCAGGTCACTCAAAGCCTGCAAGGTGGCCACACCTTTGGGACAGTGGGTGCAATAGGTCGAGGTGAACTGCTCAACCAGTCGCATCTGGCGTGTGAAGCCAAAGTCAAAGTTCTTGAAGGTGGCCGACAAGACAATGGGCTCATCGAGTGCCTCGCCATAGATCGAGGCCAGGGTCACGGTGAGGGTGTGCTCGCCGGCAGCAAGGCCTTCAGTAGATACGGCTCCCGAGATGGAAGTGTAGGTGTCGGTCAACGCTTGCGCATTGGTCAATGTGGCGGCCTCCTGACCATCAATAGCGACAACATAGGTGGCTGCGCCAGCTTCAACGGGCGCTGCTCCCAAGTTGCAGGTCTCGAAGGTGAAGGGAATCGCATCGCCTGTCTTCACATTGGTTTTGTTCAATATGAGTTTGCGAGCCCTGAGGATGTACTGCGGGAAGTTGTCATTCTCGATGATGAGTTGCAGACTCAAGTTGCCCGTGGTGTTGACACCATAGTTCACCCAGTTGCCATTTTTCTTGTGATAAGAAGTGTAGACCGTTCCCTCTCTGACAACCGACAGTGGGGTGTCCTTTGTGCCGTTCTGAACGTAGTCAAAGCCTATCCTCAGCTTGGCATCGGTTGGCAGATCGATGAGGTAGGATTGATCCAATTCAATCACATTCCAACCGGCACTCGACGCACTGCACGGCCATGAAGTCTCGGTTCCAAAAGTCCCGTTGCTATAAACTGGGATGACAAACACGCGTGAAATTTCAGTTGACGAAAACAGGCCCACGCGGAAGGCCTTGATTTCGCTGCCCTGGGCAATCGCCAGCTCATCGGCAGTGAGGTCGGTGGCGACAGTGTTGTTTCCGTTCAAGAATACCTTTCCCCATCCCTTGGTAGAGAGGGTCTCGGTAGTGTAGTGGCCCAAGATCATCTGGTTGTCGGCAAGCGTGCCCGAGGCAGTCAGTAACTGTGCACCGAGTGCTAAGGGCAGCAACAGTGCTGCTAAGAAAAGAGATAATGCTTTCTTCATAATACTTGAATGATTTAGAGTTGATATTAAATGAATTAATTTTTGGCTGTTTATTGTTGATGTGTAGTGATTACACTTTATGTTTTAAAATGCCCCCAAATTTATGTATTTTATGGAATTCTCCCAAAAAAATGCGACATTATTACTTCGCCATCTACCATTTTTGGTAAAATCTCATAAAAATAGAGATTAATGATCGAGATTTCATGCTTTACCCGAGAACATGTGGAGCAATATCGGTAGATAGACCATGATGAGTCCAGCGCCCGTGTTGTTATCATCCTGCTGCGCGGTCGATTGCGATATACCATGACAAAAAAAGGAGCCCTCGATGGGACTCCTCTTGTAATGCGGTGTGTACGTGACTCGAACACGCGACCCCCTGCGTGACAGGCAGGTATTCTAACCAACTGAACTAACACACCTGGTCACATTTCTTGCGAAATGCGGTGCAAAGATAGTACAAAAGTTTCCATATATGCAAATATTTGGGCATTTTTTTCAAGAAAAGTACCCTTTTTTTGTTTTGGGCAGCACTGCCCACTCGTTGCACCTCATTTCTTGTCCTTATCGTCGTGTGAGATGATTTCCACCTTGATGAGCTCGATGCGGGCAGCAGTCATGCGCTCGACGATGAAGCGATAGGGTGGCAGTTCAAAGACCTCTCCCACGCTGGGAATCGCCTCGTTGATGGCGAGCAGGTAGCCGGCAATGGTCTGGTAGTCATCGCTTTCAGGAATGTCGAGGTGGAAACGCTCATTGATGTCCTCAATCTCCATGCGTCCCGAAAACTCATAGGTCTTGTCATCTAACTGCCGTGCAATGAGCTTGTTGCGGTCGTGCTCATCCTCGATTTCGCCAAAGATTTCCTCCACAAGGTCTTCAAGGGTGACCATGCCACTGGTGCCGCCAAACTCGTCAAGGACAATCGCCATTGAACGCTTCTCGTCCATGAGCTGTTGCATCATTTTGCGAGCCAGCAATGCCTCGGGGGCAAAAAGCACTGGCTTGACGCGAGTCTTCCAGTCCACCTCGGTGACAAAGAGTTCACTGACCTGGATAAAGCCGATGACATCATCGATGTTTTCTTTGTAGACGACAATCTTGGACAACCCAGAACGGGTAAAGAGCTTGACCAGATCATCGCGCGTGGTGTCCTCGACATCAACCGCGACAATCTCATTGCGGGGCACCATGCAGTCTCGCAACCTGGTGTCGCTAAAATCCAGTGCGTTCTCAAAGATTTTGACCTCGCGCTCGACTGTCTTGTTCTCGTCCTCGCGCTTGTCGATGTTCTCCTGCAGATAGGCATCCAGTTCGTCGACAGTGAGCAGTTTGACTCTCGTGGCATCGATCTTGATACCAAAGAGTTTCATCAGGCATGCCGAGATCCACTCGGTGAATCGAGAGATGGGGTAGAGTGCGCAGTAGACCATGAGCAGCGGCACCGAGGAGGTGCGCAGCGACGCGTTGGGGTTGATGCGAAAGATGGTCTTGGGGACAAACTCGCCAAAGATGAGGATGATCAAGGTGGCAATGATTGTCTGGACGAGCAATTGCAGGGCATCATTGGGGATCCAACGGTCTAAAGGGATGGCCAGCAAGCGTGCCATGGCCATCGAGTAGACGATGTTGGCGATGTTGTTGCCGATGAGAAGCGTGGAGATGAACGTCTCTCGATTGCGATAGTAGATGTTGAGGATGCGGTTGATGATGCCTCCTCGCGTCATGTCAATCTCGGCCCGCACCTTGTTGGATGAGATAAACGCGATCTCCATGCCCGAGAAGAAGGCCGAGCAAAGCAGTGCCGCAAGGGCTGTGATCAACGGATATGTGTAACTGGGTGTCAAAGTGATATAGTGGATTAGCTGTAGGATTGATTTCACTGTGGTTGTGGCTGTACTGGAGCCGGGGCCGGAGCCGGGGCTGGAGCGGTGTTGCCGCTATTGGGGTGAGGCATGCGGCTCTCATCGACGGGGAAAATCGCCTCGACCTGACGCAGCTGGTAGGTCGTCAGCTCCTCGTTGGATTCATAGCCATATCCCTCGATGATGCGGCCCTGCTTCTCGATGTGGATAAAGGCTTCGCTGTATATCTTGTGGGAGTGTTGGTCCCACATGAGCTCATCGGTGAGGATGAGATCATTGTTGGCATTGCTGATGCGCACGTGGCCCGTGAGTGTCCACAGGCCTTTGGTCTTGTCGAAGTATGCCGAGTCGCACTTGATCTTGGACACAACCTCGTAGGTGTCACCGAGTTCCTCACAGGTGACTCCCTTGGGAAATGTCCAGTGGGGAATCTTGGCTTCCTCAAACATGTTCCACACCGGTGCGGTGATGCGGTAGCGTGTGTATCCAGCATCGCTGATGACCGTCTGCACATCGTTGGTCGTCATGGTGGGGACCACCTCGGGGTCGGTGGCGTGGCTCACGACAGTGGTGGTGTCCTCCTTGCAGGATTGTGAAACGAGCATGAGGGCAACGACAAGGGCAATGTATTGTGGGTTGAGTTTCACGCAGTGTTAGCGAATGCGGCTCTTCCAGAACCACAGTTCATTGAAGTTCACGCCCAGCGTGATGTTGAAGTAATTCTCGGTGATGAGTTGCACCGGGCTTGTTTCCCGGTGTTTCCACTCCAGTCCCAGGTTGATGGTGGTTTTGCTGCCAGGAGCGGGCAGTCCCACGCCAACGGTGACGCCATAGTCACGCAGGTTGTTACCGTTATAGTTTAGGTAATCGTGGTTATAGAACAGACCCGCGCGGAAGGACATGGCCCCCACATAGCTGCCTCGCTTGTTCGGCGTGTACTGGAGGCCGGCAGCCACTTTCCAGCGGTCGTCAAAGCGCATGTCCTGGGCTTCAAAACCGCTGATGGGCTGGTACTTGGCATCGCTCCACTTCTGAAAAGTGTAGTCGGCCTCAACGGTGAGTTGACGGTTGAGGTTGTAGCTCAGTCCCACGCCGATGGATACAGGTTGCTCATATTTTCCGCTCATGGAAGTGAAGCCAATGGTGTCAACCTTTGTGTCCTGGATGTCATAGCTTGTACCCCATGAGTCGCCATGGAAGGATTTCTTGGGCTGGAACGTCGCGCCCACAGTGAGCATGTCGCGACCCTTCATCAATGGCAAGCTGTACTGAATTCCCACTTGAGCGTTCCAGTCACGAATTTTCATGTTGCGGGAGAAGTAGCTGTCCGACGAGGCCGTGATGAGGGTGGTGTTGGACGTCGTGCCAAAGAGGTAGGCAATATTGGCACCGATCTTGAAATTCTTGAAGGGCTCATAGCCGGCACCGATGTAGAGTTGGTTGAACCCGCCATTTCCACTGCGAGAGTCTCTACCGCCATTGATGGAGCCGCCATAGGAATAGCCCACCGACGAGTAGGGGACCAGTCCGAACGAGGCACCCAACCCCTTGGCCACCTTGAAGTGGCCGGTGAGGTAGTCAAGTCCTCCGCCAAAGTTGTATCCCTTGTTGCCATTCTCCTTACTCCACAGGTTGGTCAGGTCGATGCCCACATCCCACAGGAAGGTGAGAGAGTCCACGTCGGCATAGGAGGCCGGATTCATCACGTTGACGATGCGGCCGCCCCTCATGGCATATCCCACGCCACCCATCGATCGCTGTATGCTCGACACGTTGTCGTTGAGCATGCCATAGCCCATCTTGGAATAGGGGGTGGTGACAATCTGCGCTTGTGCCATGCCGCAGCTCACGGCCACGACAAGCAGCAATATCTTTTTAAATATTCTCATTGGCTTGATTGTATAAGTAGATGCGGTTGAGTCCTTCGACCGCCAGATGTTCGTAATAGATCACATTGTCATCGCGCAGGCGCTCGTGCAGCAGTTTGCCGTCGCCTCCGGTGATGAACACCGTGAGGTTGGGGTGGGAGAGTCTCAGGTCGGCGATGTAGCTCTTGATCTCCCCGACCAAGCCCAGTGCCACGCCGCTGCGGATTGCCGTCATCGTGTCATATCCCACCATGGGCGTGTCGCCCTGGACATCGACCATGGGCAGCTGTCCGGTGTGCTCGTGCAGGGACTTGAATCGCAACTTGAGGCCAGGTGCGATGTTGCCGCCCACAAAGCAGCCGTAGGCTGTCACCAGGTCATATGTGATGGCTGTGCCGGCATCAATCACCAGCACATCGGCGGTGCTGTCGAGACGTTGTGCGATGGTCCAGCCTCCCACGGCGGTGGCGATGCGGTCGCGTCCCAGCGTGTGTGGCGTGTGATAGCCCAGGCGGATGGGCATGGGCGTGTCGTGTGACAGGCGCAGCACCGTCGGGCAGCGCTGCTCGGCAAGCTGCTCGATGCGCTGTGCGGCAGCCGTCGCCGTCGTGCTGCACACGATTGCCGAGCTGGGCTTATAGGTGCTGATGAACCGTTCCAGCAGGCGCACATCGCGGCGCACAAATCGATTGGTCGCCACCACTTGAGTGCCGATGAAGAAGGCCACCTTGACCGAGGTGTTGCCGTTGTCTATGGTGAGATTTCCTTTCATCAAAAGCGCAAAATTACTCAAACTTTGGTAATTACAAAAAACTTTCGGCCCAGTTGCCGTTATTTTTCGGTTTTCTTGTTCTCGTGGTCGATCATCCAGGTGGCATAAATCTGCACGACCAGGCCGGCGAGCAAGAAGCCAATCCAGTCGTTGGTACCTCGTGAGATGAACATCATCAATGCGCTGGCACAGTACAGGATGCCGCTCGAGATGAGGATGCGGTGCAGCCGCTTGATGCGCAATGACGGTCCCTGGTAAACGCCTGCGATGCGTCCTGCCAGCACAAGCAGGGCACCCGTTGCAAAAGCCCATCGCATCCACTCGAGGTTGATGTTGAGCAGTGGTAGTGCAGCCATGAGGAGCATGGCCAGCAGGCCAATGAGGATCAACACATTGGCGATAAGGGTCCTGTTGTCAGATTGTTTTTCCATTGTGCGAGTAGCCATTAGGGGATGTCGGTGATATACACTTCCTCATTGACGCGTTTCATGCCATATTTTTCACGCACGAGCCGCTCGAGCGACTCGTTGTCGGTGTTGAGCTCGTTGACCTTGGCGTCATAGATGGCCGCCGAGTCCTGGTTGTTCTTGATCTGGCTCTTGAGGTCGTTGATCTCGGAGCGGTACTTGCTGATGCGGATGTAGTTGTTGTCGCCAAAGAACAGCAACACCACCACAAAGGCGACAAATATGAGCAGTGGGATGTTGAGCCACCGCGGTATCCACTTGGGCCGTTGGAAATTAAAGAGTGCCATGTTCAGTCTTCAATTGTCAATTTTCAGTTGTCAGTCTTTTAACAAGTTGGGTCGCAGGCGGCGCGTGCGTTCCAGCGACTGTTGCATCTTCCACTCGGCGATCTTGGCAGCATGGCCGCTGAGCAGGATCTCGGGCACACGCCAGCCGTTGAACACCTCGGGGCGGGTATAGACGGGGGCCTCGATCAGGCCGTCCTGGAACGAGTCGCTCAGGGCGCTCTGCTCGTCGCCGATGGCTCCGGGCAGCAAGCGCACCACGGCATCGGCAATGACGGCAGCAGGGAGTTCGCCACCGGTGAGCACATAGTCGCCGATGGTGATTTCCTTGGTGATCAGGTGCTCGCGTATGCGGTAATCCACGCCCTTGTAGTGGCCGCACAGGATCATCAGGTTCTCCTTGAGCGACAGCGCATTGGCCATGGGTTGGTCAAGCTGTTCGCCGTCGGGCGAGGTGAAGATGATCTCGTCATAGTCGCGCTGGCTCTTGAGCTCCTGCATGCACAGCCACACGGGCTCGATCTGCATGACCATGCCCGCCTCGCCGCCAAAGGGGTAGTCATCCACCTTGCGGTGCTTGCGTTGGCTCCAGTCGCGCAGGTTGTGGACGTGGATTTCGACCAGTCCCTTGTCCTGGGCCCGCTGCAGGATCGACGTGTGCAGCGGCGACTCGAGTGCGTCGGGCATCACTGTGAGTATATCGATTCTCATTTGAGTTGTCGGTTTTCAGTTTTTATCCTTTTCGTTATCCCAGTAGTAGGTGCGCTTGGGGTTGCGGGGAAACCAGCCGCGGTGCACGCGCTCCTGCTGCTGGGCCACCTCCGTGATGCCCCAGAAGCACGAGAAAGCCCCCACGCCCATCAGGGCCGACAGCATCACGTTAGCCACAACCAGCGAACCCAAGCACAACAGCACTCCGATGATGAGGAAAAACCACTTGAACCGTTGCCCATAGTAGTATTCCCCCTTGATGACAATGGGGTGGCAGATGCCAATAATCAGGAACGAGCACAGTCCCAGCACAAGTCCCTGCAGGTGATATGTTGACAGGAATTCCATCATTCTCAATGTTATGATTTGCCGCAGTGCAGGGGCTGTTCATACCCCCGCTTCTGAAAAGTTCCGCAAAGATACACTTTTTGCCCGAAATCACGGCATGAATTATCCTTAAATTGTGTTGCAAATCTTTTAACGTTACTGAGACGTGATTGGTCTCAACATTTTTTAACATGGGAATTCGTGAGTGGTGAGTGAAAAGGCACTATTTTTGCATAATTTAGGCTGCGCCTCGGCATAAAAAATGAAAATTTCCATTTATCATTTTGTTATGCGCTCGACTTGCACTAAATTTGCATAATTTATGGGATGCTTTCCCTGTAACCAGAAAAGATAAAAAACAGACAGAAAAGGAAATGAGACAAATAACTGTGATGTTGATGGCTTGTGTGCTCACGCTGGGATTGCTGTCGTGTGGCGGCCATGGCAAGCTGGACAAGGCCGTGCGCTCGGTCCTGGTGAGCGGTGACACGACCAAGGCCGCCTATGACTCCCTGTGCTCGATAGTGACCGACAATCCCGGCAAGTATGCCGACTTGTTGACGCCCGAGGGCAAGGTGGACCACAAGAAGATGGCCGAGATGATCAAGGAAATCGGGTCGCACCTGCGGCCGCCCATGCTGTGGGACACGCGCCCCTATGGCGGCGTGGACGACCTGTCGCTGACGGTCTACTTTGAGCGCAGCGGTTCGATGGTGCCCTATGACTCGCGCGGCGACGGAGGCCAGTTGAAGAAGGCTGTCAACGACCTGATCAACCACTTCCCTGCTGGCAGCAAGGTGGACATCAACATCGTGAACGACGGCATCTACCCCTACCGGCACACGGTCGACGAGTTCCTGCAGGACCGCGACATCTATGCCAGCACTGCGGGCATTGGAGATGCCTCCTACACCGACTTCCAGCTGATTTTCAACAAGATCCTTGAAGCTCAGCGCCCGGGCAACGTGAGTGTGCTGGTGAGCGACCTCATCTACTCGCCCAAGGACACCCACGGCGTGAGCCTGGACAAGATATTCAACGAGGAGAACAGTCTGGCCACCCGCGTGTTTGCCCGCTACAAGGGCAAGAGCGTGGCCGTGCAGCAGTTCATGGGCGACTACAGTGGCAAGTATTACCCCTATAACGGGGTCCCATTTGACTACCATGGCCAGCGCCCCTTCTACCTGGTCATCATCGCCGACAGCGACGTGATGGACCAGCTGGCCCAGGACAAGCGTTACAGCGGCGTGCTCGATGCCTCGGGTGTGCGCAACAGTTACCGCTTCAACCAGGGCACCACTCAGGTCGATTGCCGTGTGTTGCCCGAGTGGAAGGACAACGCCGGCCGCTTCCGCGTGAAGCATGGCGACGGCATCACGCTCACCAAGTGCGATGGTGACCGCCAGACGGGCAAGCTGTGTTTCACGGTGGCAGCCAACCTGGGCTCGCTGCTCAAGGACGAGGCCCTGCTGACCGATGCGGCCAACTATGAGGTGAAGAGCATCGACGGCTACACCCTCACCATCCAGCCCATCGACCAGAGCATGTTCACCGCCAACAACAAGGAGTATCTCGAAGGCATGACCCACCTGCTCACACTCGTGGGCGATCTCAAGAGCCCGCGCGACGAGGTGCGCATCTCGTTGCGCAACGACTTGCCCGCCTGGGTACGCCAGTCATCAAGTAGTAACGACACCAGCACCGGTGGCACGTTCTCGACCACCACGCTGGGCCTGGAGCAGCTGCTGGGCGGCATGTTTGATGCCATGCGCGGCGGCGACAACCTCTTTGAACTGACAATCAACCTCCAGCACTAACGCAAAAACTATGGATTTGAAACCAAGGACCCGAGACTAAAAAACTGAAATATGAAACATTTGACATATCTGATTATCGGAATTGCCGTGACGGTGCTGTTTTTCATCTTGAGTTGCACCGACGGTTTTAACATTTGGGAGCAGATGTTCTTCCACCAGGGATATAACGACAAGATGTACAACTTGAACATGTATCCCGTGATTGCAGCCATCACCATCCTTGTGGCATGGGGCGGAGCGGCCATCTACTACTATGCCATCAACTCGGTGAAATTTGACCGCTGGTATCACTGGCTGGCTGTGCTGGGCGTGGTGGCTGTGTTGGCCCCTGTGGTGTGCTACATCTACAACGACACGGTGTTTGCCGACAACGGACTGGTGTACATCGGCGAGTCGATCAAGTTTGAGATGCAGACGGTGCTGTTTGCCGCGTTGCTCTACATCGTGGCATCCTACTCGATGCGCTGGTGGAGCAGCAACTGCCGCCACACGCCCATTCCTCAGTAACCTATCACAGTTTCTATATATGCTTTTGCATATTTGTCTGATTTCTTGATATTTATATAAATATCGCTTAGCGCCTTTGCGCCTTTGCGTGGGGCAATGTAAGAATGAAAATATAAAACGAGCTAACATAAATGAGACTATTTCTATTTGCTATCGGAGGCACCGGGTCGAGGGTGTTGAAGTCACTGCTGATGCTGTCGGCAGCCGGCGTGCGTCCCCTTGACGAGAACGGCAAGCCCGTGAGAGACCTGGAGATTGTGCCCGTCATCATCGACCCGCACAAGGCCAACGAGGACTTGAAGCGCACCGAGGCGCTGCTCAACGACTACCGCGACATACGCCGCAAACTCTACGGCAACGAGCCCAATGCCGACGGTTTCTTTGCCAACCGCATTGTGACCCTGCGCGAGATCATGAGCAACACGAGTGTGAGCTTGAACGACACGTTCATCTTCAACCTGGGGGCGGTCGAGAACGCCAAGTTCCGCGAGTTCATCGGCTATGACACGATGAACGAGGCCAACCAGGCTTTGACATCGCTGCTGTTTGCCAACTATCAGTTGGAGAACAAGATGAACATCGGCTTTGTGGGCAGCCCCAACATTGGCAGTGTGGCACTGAACGAGATCAAGGACAGCAACGAGTTCAAGGCTTTCAGCAACATCTTTCGCCAGGGCGACCGCATCTTCTTCATCAGCTCCATCTTTGGCGGGACCGGTGCCGCGGGTTTCCCCATCATGGTCAAGAACATCCGCCAGGCCGCCAACCTCGAGGGCATCGAGAACCGCGACGCCCTGAGCCGCGCGCCCATCGGCGGACTGACCGTGCTGCCCTACTTCACCTTAGAGGGCAACAAGCACGACCAGCGCATCGCCACCAGCGATTTCATTGTCAAGACACAGAGTGCGCTCTACTACTACAAGAACACGCTCACTGGCGCCAACGACAGCAACGTAAACAGCATCTACTACCTGGGCGACCAGGTGCGCAGCAAGCCCTACCTGTATGACCCGGGCGAGCACGGGCAGCGCAACAATGCCCACCTCATCGAGCTCATCGGTGCCCTGGCGCCGCTGGATTTTGCCGGTGTTCCCGACAGCAAGCTCACCGACCCCGACGGCTACCCGCTGCCCACGACAGCCTATGAGTACGCGCTGGCCAAGGATGACTTGAGCCTGAATTTCCTGTCACTGGGCCACCGCACCCGGCAGCTCATCTATGAGCCCATGAGCAAGTTCCACCTGCTGTTCCTATTCCTCACCACGGGATTCAAGGACATCATCGGCCAGGGCTTTACCGAGGATGTGCCCAAGATCAAGAGCGACTTCCTGGTGTCGCAGTTCTACCGCACGCTGGTTGACCAGTTCCTGCTGGGCTATGCCCAATGGCTCACCGAGATGAACGACAACATGCGCAGCGTGGCCCTGTTCAAGCCCGGCGAGATCGACATGGCGCATGCCATCGAGGGCGTGGGTGTGAAAAAGCGCCTGCTGGGTCACTACAAGGTCGATAACGATGTGCTCAAGGCCGAGATGAACAAGTTGAGCAAGAATAACCCCGCCTACAGTGACCACACGGTGGAATACAAGCTGCTGGACCTTTTCAACAAGGCAGCTCACAACGTGTTCACCGAGCGATTTGAGAACATCAACTAACGCCTTAGCGTGGTGCAAAAGAAAACAACTAAACAAGAATATGAGCGAGATACTATCCTATAGCAACAACACGACCAAGAACGGCGAGGAGGACTGGATTTCCCATGCCCCCTATACCGACGATGACATCGCACGCATCAAGGACCCCGACGGAGGCTTGAGCGAGAACCCGCGCACAGCCATCCCCAGCCCGCTGGCCCAGTTGGACCTGGTCAAGAACGCCTTCAAGCAGCTGGCCAATGACCGCCTGCGCGGTGCGCGCATGAACGAGCGCCTGGTGTCCAACGCACTCGACGTGGCACAGCTGTTCTTTGACTACGAGAACCACAAGGACTACCTGCGCATCATCCGCTGGAACCGTGAGGAGTGCATCGAGCAGCTCAAGTCCAATCCGCAGCACCGCCTCTACGGCGAGACGCTGGACCTGTTCCTGCGCAGCGACAAGGTCTATAACTTCGACCTGCTCAAGGACTGGTACATCATCATGTGGGACCGTCAAGTGCTGGGCGGCACGTCGCCGGCATCGATCGTGATGGCTGCCCCTGCCCTGGGCATGATTGACGCCATCAAGGTGGAGCAGGGCGTGAGCCTGTTTGGCGAGACGCGGCACCTGTGGCAGCGCGACGAGGACTTTGTATACTACTTCTACCTGCTGATGAATGCCTATCCCACGCTGCGACTGCACTGCGGCGAGGTGTATGCCTACATGCAGAAGAACCTGGAGCCGCTGCGCCAGCAACGCCCCGACCTGTATCGGCGCATCACCACCGTCATCCCCAACCTGGATGCCCTGGACGAGAGCCGCGCGAGCACCGTGCTCGAGCAGCTGGAGCACAGCTATGACCCCTTTGGCGGCGGCATCGACGTGAGCGTGCTGGGAGCGCGGTTCTATCACAAGCGCGTGCTGGACATCCGCACCGCAGCCAGCGAGAGCGACTTTGTCATTGCACCCACAATGCCTCAAGAGAAGAACGAGTTACCCCTGGTGCTCGTCAACGGCTTCAATGGCAGTGTGGAGCGATTTCGCTACATCGACAAGGAGTGGGACAGCGCGACCCAGGTGTTTGCTGGAGATGTCCCCCTGAATGACCGCAAACTGCCCGACACGTCTATCCAATACCCATTTGTCACCACCAACGACTTCCTGACCGACACCATCGTGCGGCTGGACAGTGGTTGCGTGATCGATACCGACCATTTCTTTGACGGCAACCTCAAGCCGCGCACGCCCAATCCCACTTGCGGCTATCTGTTGCCCTTGAAGCCCTTGCTGTTCACCTACTTTGACACCGACTACATCAAGGGTACCATCGCCGGCCGCCACGTGATGGACATCGAGGAGTTTGCCGACGGCAGCGTGATGGTGACCCTGCGCATCCGTGTCAAGAAGGGCGACAACCGCTACATCGAGCTGTCGCGCAAGTACTTCCCCATCAACGACCACACGTGGACCTTTGACGAGCGTCGAGGCACCGGACGCGTGGTCGGGGCGACCATGTCCACGTCGATATTCCCGTTTGTCAAGACCGATGCCAACGACGACTACACCGTTGAGCTGTTCACCATGATAGAGAATGGCGGCGCCACATTGCGTTTCTACAAGAACGGCATCAAGACCGACGGCTTGAACGTGCGCGATGCCATCCGCTCTCACTCGGGCTACAGCACGATGTACTATGACGTCGACGGCTCGTTTGACTACATCGAGGCAAGCATCAAGAACCACTTGGGCCGTGCCAGTGGAGTCATCATCCCGCAGTGGAAACCCTATGCCCCCAGTGCCAAGGAGCTGATCTTTGCCGTGGACTTTGGCACGACCAACACCCATGTCGAGTGGGCCGAGCGCGGCCAGCCTTCACGGCCGTTCACCTTTGAGTACGGCTCGCAGCAGGTGCTGGTGGCATCGTTGCACAAGCCCAAGTCGCTGGAGTATGCCGAGCAGGTGCAGCGGGTGGAGTTTGTGCCCCGTGAGATTGACAATGTGTATGGCTTCCCGTTGCGCTCCACGCTGGCCCGCAACGAGAACAGCGGCATGGGCAGCAACCTGTTCAGCGACGTGAACATCCCGTTCCTGTATGAGCGCCGCTACTTCCATGGCTATGAGGTGACGACCAACCTGAAGTGGAAAGGCGATACCGATCTGGCCAAGTCATTCCTGCGCGAGCTCACGCTGCTCATCAAGGCCAAGGCACTGCTTGAGAATGCCGACCTGCGCCGCACCGAGGTGGTCTACTTCTATCCCGTGAGCATGGGCGGGGCCGACCGCGACACGCTGGAGCGCACTTGGACCGAACTGTTCAACACCTACATCGGCGCCGACAGCGACCGTCTGCGTTCCTATCCCGAGAGCCTTGCGCCCGCCTATTACTATAGCGGTGCCGAGGTGGCTGGCAGCAGCTATGTGTCCATCGACATTGGCGGCGGCACATGTGACACCGTCATCTACCAGCCGACGACCGACCGCATGAGCAGTGAGCCAGTGGCCATCTCGTCGTTCCGCTTTGCCGGCAATGCCATCTTTGGCGACGGATTCACCGACAAGGATGCCGACAATAATCCCCTGTTGCAGCACTACACGCGCTACTTCAAGCAGCTCATCGAGAATGACAAGGGCAACAATATCGCCTACTTGGGCAGCATCCTGGGCGACATCATGGCCCAGAAGCGCAGCGAGGACATCAATGCCTTCCTGTTCTCAATCGAGAATGTGGAGGAATTGCGCACCCTGCGCGAGATCGACCGCAACCTGTACAGCTACAACGCCCTGTTGCGCAACGACGGCCAGCGCAGGCTCATCTTCATGTACTTCTACTCGGCGATCATCTATTACATCGGCCAAGCCATGAAGCAGCGAGGCTATGAGATGCCCAAGCAGATCTACTTCTCGGGCACGGGCAGCAAGATTTTGAACATCCTGGGATCGCTCAGCCGCATCAACATGTTGACGCAGACCATCATCGAGCGCGTCTTTGGCAAGCAGTACACCGAGTCGTTCGAGATCAAACTCGAGGACAAGTGCCCCAAGCAGATCACCTGCCGTGGCGGCATCAAGCTCGAGAACCGCCGTCTCGAGGGGCAGGCCGACGTGACCCGCTACAACGCCACCAGCGTGAAGCGCATGCGATACTGCTGCTCGATGCTGGGCGAGGACGACCTGACGATGGCTCAAGTTGAGTCGATTGAGGTGCGTGAGCGCCTGGTCGAGAAGGTCAAGGAGTTCAACCAGTTCTTCATCGACCTGTGTGACGCGACCATCAAGGATGAGTTTGGCATCGAGAACAATGTGCTGCGTCTGTTTGAGAGCGTGCTGAGCGAGAACCTCGCCAACTATCTCACGGCAGGCATCAACACATTCTTGAAAGGCCGCTACAATGCCACCGATGTGGTGGAAGATGTTCCCTTCTTCTATCCCATCATCGGCGTCATCCGCCACAATCTGCTCAAGAACATGCGCAACGACGTTATCAGCAAGTTTAACCAATAATCATCATAATATCTCTAAAAAGTTATGAAACGCTTCACTCTCATCATGGCAGCCATCGTCTGCCTCGCCATCTCGGCAATGGCTCAAAATGCCGAGGACCAGCCCCTGTCACCCGCATTGTGGAAACAGGGTATTGCCACATGTGCCCATTACACGGCTTGTGATCGACGCTTCGGCAAGAAGATCGAGGAAATCACAGCCAAGTACCCCCAGGGTTACACCCTCGACAACCTCAATGAGATCTATGAGGGTCAGGGCAGCAAGTGGAGTAAGATCTACGACGAGTTCAAGAAAAGTGAGAACAAGGGCGGTAGCCTCAACGACCTCAAGGAAATGGTGACACCGCAGGTGTGGAGACTTGTCGAGACCGACATCAAGGCCTTTATCACCGACCATCCCGAGATTGCCAATGCCGTTCCTGCCGAACCCACCAGCGAGAACCCCGAGGGTATCCAGGAGGACGGCCAGGAGAACAATGCCGAGCCAATCCACGACGCACGCCACAGGCAGATGCAAAAACAGGCTGGCAACAACACCGCTTGCCCTGCCAATCTGCCGCTGTGGCTTGGCATCATGGGCTCGCTGCTGGGCTTGTGTGCATTACTCACCGCATTGAGCAATCGTGGCAAAATCAATGAGATGCGTCGCACCTTTGCTCGTGAACTGGATCGCACCAACGCCAACCTGCAGGAATTCTCGACCGATGCTGCCGACCAGATGAAGGCTCTCTCCATCCGCTTGACAGGGAAGAACCCCCGCATCCAAGCCGACGACGCACCTGCTGTAGCCCAGCCCATTGAGGACCTCCAGCAGTCCGAGGATGACACCCAGCCCCAGGAAGAGCAGGAAGAGGTAGTTGCTCAGGAAGATGAGCGTGAGGTCATGAACTTGTTCATGAGCCGCCCCGACGATGATGACAACTTCACCCGCGTGAGCGACACGTTTGAACCCGGCAACTCCATCTATGTGCTCACCACTTTTGATGGTGTGCATGGCACATTTGAGGTCATCGACAAGCCCGAGGTGCACAGTTTTGCTCTGTTGATGCCTGCCGAGAACCTGATGCGCGCCTGCTCGGGCAACGCTATCCAGATTCCCAGTGGCACACACATTGTCACCGACCGCGCCGGCGAGGCCGAGTTTTCTGATGGCAAGTGGCACGTCGTTGTTAAGGCCATCATCCACTACGAGGGATAAACTTGTGTTAGATAAGAGATAAGAGATGAAAATGGAAAGATGTGCCCGCAACTGCTCGAACAACCAATGATATCTCTTATCTCTTATCTTTTATATCTTATATCTGGTTATGCGTTGGACTTGTCCCAAATGCGGAAAAAAGTTGGATATCAGCAACGAGCAGTTGATAGCCTATGACGGTGTGATCGTGTGCCCGCAGTGTCTGCTGCAGGCCCACCAGCCCATCCCCAAGGTCCGCATCCCTTCATCGGAAGAGGGCAAGACCGGCGCACCATCTCGTCGCAAACAGCAGCGAGACATCACCTTTGACTCCGACACTCCACCTGAGTACAAACCTGCCCCTCCTCCTCACAAGACCCGAATGAAACAGCAGTCCGCCCCTCGCAGTGACAATGCCGCATCCAGTGGCACACCACCACCTGCACAACGTAAAGAACCCGCCCGCAAGCGAACACAGAAACGCAAAAAGAAAAAACGCAGCGAGGGCATGAGCGCTTGGGGCTGCGTCTGGCGCACTGTGGTCTTCACCATGGTGTTGTTTGCGGCCTATGTCTTCTTTGGCCTACTGCTCGAGGCCATCCAGTAGCCCACACCCCATTAATGTAAACTTAGCGATTATGGCACGACACAATGAGTTGGGACGGGAAGGCGAGCAGGCTGCTTGTGAGCTCTTGATAAGCAAGGGATATACCATCAGGGAGACCAACTGGCGGATGGGCAAGTTGGAAATTGACATTGTGGCCCAGGAACCGCAGATGGGCCGACTGCACATCATCGAGGTGAAGACACGCAGCAGAACCGAGCACTATGACCCCATGCAGGCCATCACGCGGTCAAAGATCCGTAATCTGGTGAATGCCGCCAATGGCTACATCAGCCACTATCAGCTAAAGATGAGTGTGCAGTACGACGTGATGATTATCGAGGGCAAGGCCCCCGATTTCACCATCCATTTTATTCCCAATGCCTTCCAACCACCGCTGAGGACCATCAGGTGAGCAGCGGTGGGTCACAAGGTCATTTGTTCTTTGGGATAAAGAGATGTAATGCCCAGTTGACCACTGTGAGCACGATGCTGAACAGGATAGCCCACAGCAAATTATCGACCTGGAAGTGCGGTCCCACAAGCCATGCGCACAGCAAGACCATCGCACCATTGATGATAAAGGTGAACAGTCCCAGTGTGAGCATGTTGACGGGCAATGCCAGGAGCTTGACCAGCGGCTTGATGCACGAGTTGACAAAGCCCAGGACAATAGCGATAATAACAGCCCACCACCAGGGGTCGACGGTCACACCATCCAGGGTATAGGCGGTGATGAGTACCGCCAAAGCCGAAACAATTAATCTTGTAATCATGTTAAGTGCAACATTTAGGTAATTTGTAGAAGTCCACTTAGGTAAGTAATCACAGTTGTGCCATGCCGTGAGCGACATTTGGCACGCTAAAGGTACAATTATTTTGCCAACCCAAACCAATTATCATACATAATTCCGGCAAATACTGATTTTTTTCAGTAATTTTGTCGCTCAATAAAACTATACTATATATACATGACAGAGACAACAAGAAAAATTATCAAGCAGGGCCAGGACTATGTGATGATAACCTTTGGCCTGCTGTGTTATGCCTTTGGTTTCACTGCATTTATCCTCCCCGAGAAGATCGTTATTGGCAGTGTGACGGGTTTGTCATCCCTCATCCACTTTTGGCTGGGATGGAATGTGGCCGCCACCTATTATGTCATTAACATCATTTTGCTGGGCATCGCCTTTCGCAGTGTCGGCAAGCAGTTTGTGCTGCGCACCATCATTGGAGCATCGATTGCCACGTTCTTTATGGGCGTGATGCAACCCATGTTCTCGCAGCCCTTTGTCGAGCAGCAAACATTCATGAATGTCATCCTGGGCGCTGTGTTGTGCGGTTTTGGCCTCGGTATTGTGTTCACCCATAATGGCAGTACCGGTGGTACCGATATTATCGCTGCTATGGTGGCCAAGTATAGCACGGTATCCTTTGGGCGCACGATGATGTACTGCGATGTGCTCATCATCTGCTCGTCATGGCTGCTGTTCCACTCGATCGACAAGATCGTGTATGGTCTCATCTTTATGGTGATCTATTCGGTTGCCGCCGACCGTGTCATCAACAACACACGGCAGAGCGTCCAGTTCCAGATCATCAGCAAGAAATGGCAAGAGATTGCCGACAATGTCATCAAGGAGGCTCACCGCGGCTGTACCATTCTGGAAGGCACCGGCTGGTATACCAAGGATCCCGTCAAGATTGTGATGGTCATGTGCCGCAAGCACGAGAGTGTCAACATCTTCCGCATTATCAAGGAGACCGATCGTGAAGCTATCATTACCCAGAGCAACGTCAACGGTGTGTATGGTTTTGGCTTTGACGAGCTCAAGGTGCGCGTTCACAACAAGAAATCAAGCAACAATCAAGAACAGGTCGGCAAATAAAGGGAAAATTTCGGGCACCTGCAAAACCCTGTGTTTCCCTCAACACCCCTCGTGAAAAATCCCCTCAACCCCTTGACAAAAGGCACAAAATTTACTACCTTTGCACCTCAACCGCCAACTTGAGGCACCCCTCATGTCAGTGTATTGCGAGCCTGGCTCGCACCAGTAATAATAACAATTAAGAGGACTTCTATCTATTACCAAAATGATAGAAGTCCCCTTTAAAACCAGTAGAAACACACCATGGAAATCAACTATTATCGCCAGGACAACGCCCAGGGCTACGAGGAGGCCTGGAGCTCATGCCTGTTCGCCAGCGCCAACGACATCTTCTCCCTTTCCACCGTCCGCGATGTCACCACCGTGCGCCACATCAGCGGATACGACCTGCACATCCTCCCCGATCAGTCCCAGTTCCAATTCACCATCGACCCCATTCCCTCCAGCAATGACAGCAAGGAAAGCAATGAAGTCAAGGAAAGCTCGGAAGGCAAGGTTGGTTCCCCGTGTCACGGTTCAGCGGTGACAACCAGCAAGTTACTACAATGCGTTAACAATTCATTAACACTTCCGACCCACCCTCAATCAGTAGCAGCATGTCCCGTGGGCGGCGGCACTGCCGCCGTAAAAAGTCCCGTGCACAGCGACACTGCCGCCGTAATCCCATCAGGCGATCAACCATGCCAGGCCACACCAACTCCTGCAATGACCCAGTATTTTGCAAATGACCCGAAAATTTGAACCATTTTGAAAGCAAAACAAGCCTTTTGGTGACATTTTAGACAAAAAAAGCGGGGTTGCAAGATAAAAATGACTGAAATTTTTGCATATTCAAAAAATATGCTATATTTTTGCGCTCGCTCTTAAGGTTTTAAGGGTTTTTTATGTAATCTCTATCCACGATATCATTAACACGATAACTACTTTAATTAAAATTATTTTTGATGAAAAAATCATTATTCTTAGCATCATTATTGCTTGCTGCAACTGCGACAGCTGCTCCAGTGACTGAACAACAGGCACAGAAGGTGGCATCTAATTTCATCAAGCAGTACAAGTCAGGTGCGACGTTAAAATCATCACCTGTCAGTGCTCCGCGTTTAAAGGTTCGTGGCCAAGCCACCAGTGAAAAGCCTGGTTACTATGTGTTTAATACAACAGGAAATCAGGGTTATGTGATTGTTTCTGGAGATGACCGCACAACCCAAGTGTTGGGATATGTGGACAAGGGCAGTTTTGACCCCAATCACGTTCCTGCCAACATGCAGGCATGGTTAGATAACTACAATCAGCAGATTAGCATGCTCGACGAGATGGGCATCAAGGGGACCGACTTCAGCACTCCGCGTCCCACGCGCAACAGCATCTCGCCACTCATCACCAGCCACTGGGACCAGGCCGATCCCTACTGGACCCATTGTCCCGAGTTCATGGACATTGATGAGAACGGAGACACCGTGGGCGAGCTGGCCTACACCGGCTGCGTGGCCACGTCGATGGCTCAGATCATGAACTATCACAAGTACCCGCTGTACTGCAGCAAGATTATCCCGTCCTATGTTGTCACCTTTTACTGGCAAGAGGACTACGGTGCATTTGAGACCGACCCGCTGGATCCCATCAGGTTTGACTGGGATAACATGCGCGACAACTACACAGGAGCCGAGACTCAAGCCGAGAAGGATGCCGTGGCATGGCTCATGCTCTATGCTGGCTGTGCCGCACACATGCAATATGGCGTGAATGCTTCAAGCACGAGCGACCCCTACATCCCCACGGCACTCAATGAGTACTTCAACTACGATGCCAAGCTGGTGTATCGCAGCGACTATGAGCAGAAGGAATGGGAGGACATGATCTATCAAGAGCTGGTCGAGGGACGTCCCATGATCTATAACGGCCGTGCTGGCACTGGCGGCGGACACTCCTTTGTGTGCGACGGATATGCCTATGGCGACCTGTTCCACATCAACTGGGGATGGGGTGGCCTGGGAGACGGCTACTTTGTCCTGTCGGTGCTCAACCCCTATGCTGGCGGCATCGGCTCCACGACGAGCCTGGAGGGTTACAACATCGACCAGACCGCTGTCATCGGCATCCAGCCAGGCTACAGCGGCACCCCTGATGTAGTCGACCACCGCCTCACGGTGTTCAACATGTACTATACCGGCTCGCGCACGTTTGAGCGTAGCGACGACGGCAATTTCAAGCTCACCAAGCGCCGCTACATCAAGGTGACCGCCGAGGACCACATCGACGACGGCACCAAGTACCTGCGCGGCATCGCCCTGTATGACAGCAACGACAACTTTGTCGAGCTGATTGCCCAGACCTATTATGGCTCCAGCTTCATCTCGATGACCGACAGCTGGCCCGAGAACCAGAGTTCGATCACCTACCCCTTCGGCAAGAACATCACTTCCGGAACCTACAAGATTGTCCCCGTCAGCTCAGTGGCTGGCAGCAACGTGTGGGATCCCATGATCGAGAGTGACCGCTACTATGTCTCGGCCACCTTCAACGGCAACTCGGTGACCCTGGCCGACCATCCCATCGTCAGCCTCGAGGCCACCAACTTTGAGTTTACCGGAGGAGAGAAGGTGGGCCTTGCCGAGCAGTGCCATGTGACGGTCAAGAACTTGAGCGGCGACCGCTTCAGCGGACGTCTGTTCCTGTATGTGGACAACGAGAACATCGACGAGTATGGTGAATACACCACAGTTGTCGAGACCGAGATTCCCGCAGGCGGCACCAAGGTGGTGACCTTCAACTTCACCCCCAAGAATGCAGGCAGCAAGAGTGCTCACCTGTCTGTCCACGATAGTTCCTGGAATCCTGCTATCCCCGGAACAGGTTCGGTGAACATTGCAGGCACAACGGTCTATCCCATGAACCTGAGTGTGGACATCAACGCCATTGGTGCCACCGAGGACATGAACATCTATGACAGCTACATCAAGTTCAAGGTCGATGTCACCAACAACAACACCGAGGGTGAGTACAACCGATACATCCTGGCGCCCCTGTTCATCGTTGACGAGAACAACCACGGCGAGATGGTGACCTACCTGAGCCGCAACGTGGTTATTCCTGCAGGTGAGACCCAGACGTTCTACTTCGAGTTTGACAACCTGGCCTTCGGTTCGCGCTATGCGCTCAACATCTATGGCCGCAACGAGAACGACTCGACCAAGAACCTTGTTCCTCCTGGCGGTTCCAAGATCTATACCATCAACCGCGGTATGGTCGTGTGGGATGGCCATGGCAACCGCACGGGCTACAAGCCCTACAATGGCATCAGGGTGCCCGAGAATGCTGCGGCAGTGAGTGTTGAGGGTCTCAACCTGACTTCGCTCATACCCAATGACAACCCCAACACATTATTCTATGTGGGCAATTCGGTAAGATACATTCCTGCTGGACTTGAGGCTAAAAACGTCATTCAAAACCATGTGGCCCAGCGCGACATCGTTCTCCAGCATGGCTATGACTTCTATGCGCCTTATCGCTTCACGGCTGCCAACATCAGCTATGAGCGCACCTTTACCAATGGACGACATGCTGGTCAACAGGGTGGATGGAGCACTATGGTGCTGCCGTTTGCTGCCACTGCAGTCACTGTCGATGGCAACGCTATCGACTGGATGCACAGCAAGACCGATCCCAAGGGATTGTGGATCTGCAACTTTGATCAGGAGGAAGACAGCAAGGACGAGGCTCACCTCCTGGCAGAATATGTGGGCAACAACCTTGAGGCCAATGTGCCCTATTTCGTAGCCCCCTACGATGGTGCCAATGGCACCGACATGCGTGGCAAGACCTATGTCTTCAGCGCAAACGATGTGACCGTTAAGCCCAATCCGTCGGCCATCACCAGTGGCACCTATCACATGGTCGTTGGTGGATATATCGATCAGGAAGTCGAGAATGCTTATTTCTTGAATGCTGCAGGCAGCCACTTTATCCATGCTGCTAATGGCACGGTTAACGCTTTTGAGGCCTATGCGGGCAACGTCGTTCTCAGCGAGGCCACTCAGCTGCAGATCGTTCTTGACGAGAATGCCGAGGAAGGACCCGCCAGCAAGCGTGGTGATGTGAACCGTGATGGTGAGGTTGATGTGGCCGATGTGATAATAACCATTGCCTATATCCTGGGCAACGAATCGAGCGACGAGATTGATCTTGTAGCAGCCAACTGCAATAACGACAGTGAAATCGACGTGGCTGATGTGACCGTGATGATCCAGTTTATTCTGACCGGCCAGTGGTAATCCGAATTACAGGATAACCAATCTTGCCACTATATATAAGGGCGCGCCATTCCATGTGGTGCGCCCTTGATATGCACTTGGGATTATTGCTGTCCCGGGAAAGTTTGGTGTTGGTGTAGAATGTAGGGCCTCGCCAAGGGAGTCTGCTGAAATTCTATTTGTGATATCAAGAGAAGGCACACTCCTGACTTAAGTCGCGTCATTCTCAGCGCAGTTTGCGATTGCGGAAAATTGTTGTTGTTTTAACAAATATTAAAT
>Ga0247611_10001307_pt1 | contig 45069 bp, 45 predicted proteins | sample 177DNAGHGhighgp2_FD_192422 | JGI IMG/M metagenome (GOLD analysis project Ga0247611, IMG submission 192422) | Sheep rumen microbial communities from Palmerston North, Manawatu-Wanganui, New Zealand - 1770 DNA GHGhigh gp2 | ecosystem: Host-associated > Mammals > Digestive system > Stomach > Rumen... | reverse complement strand
GTATCTGCCAAAAGTTGGAATATAATGTTATGTGCATATAAAGTATTTACTACAAGTTCGGGTCTGAAAGTTTTAAACAAAACGGAATAATTACAAAAACCGCAACCGAATAAAATATGCTGTTTAAATATCAAATATGCAGTTTGCCACCATATTAACCTGTCGGAAAAACTGTTACTTGACGATTTTAAAACCGATACATACACTATTAACGATATTAAAGCAATACTTACTATTGCTGTTAAAATTTTTATATAAATATTTTTTTTGTATTCAAATAAAAAGAACAATGTTGCAACAAAAGATAAAAATATTGCACTCCTTGACTTTGTTATACATATTGCAAGTAAAATAAACAAAGCTATAAAAATATAAATTTTTGATGTTTTAAAATCTTCTTCCTTTATGTATATGTATAACAAAGGATAAATTAACAATAAAAAACCTGCAATAACATTTATATTTATCGCAAACATTTCAAAAAAATTATCACCCGAGAAAAAACCGTCAATATTTGTAACAAATCTTGTAAAAATAACCATAGCAAGCCATAATGCAATAAATATCGGAACGATAAACAATTTTTTTCTTAAATTAAAAGGAACAAAACTCATGTTTATACCTGCCAATATCGATGAAAACAACATAAAAAGGCTATTCCTTACATTTATTTGACAATCGGCAGAATATAAAGAAATTATACTTACACAAATAAAAGCAGCGGCAGGTATAATAAATTCTAAAAAACTTAACTTGTAATTATTGAAAATAAAAAGAGTCGGAATTAAAAGCAATAATAAAATAACGGATGTAGACGTAATTGAAAAAGAAAACCTTGAAACAACCGATAAAATAATAACTATACTTAACAAAAAAACTTGTAAATTAAAATTATTTATTTTATCTTTCATTATAGAAATCCGTAATTAAAAAAATAGTTTCAGGAAAAGTTCTTCTTCATACATTACAATTTTGTTTACAATATAAGAGGGTTGTTCAAGAAATAAAGTTATAATTGAACCTGCCGCCAAACAAGGACCGAACGGCATCATATCTCTTCTTTTCATTTTTTTTGTAATTATTAAAGTAACACCTATAATACTTCCTATAAGAGCGGCTATAAAAATTGCAAATAAAACCCTTTGCCAACCTATAAATGCACCGACACCTGCCATAAGTTTAATATCACCGCCGCCCATTGCATCTTGCTTAAACATAAATTTACCTGCAATCGCAAGTAATATCAAACTGCCGCCGCCTGCCAAAGCCCCCAATAAAGAACTTGTAAACCTTTCCAACGGAGCCGTTCCCAAAAAACCATTTATAAAACTTACTAAAATACCTAAAACAATAAGCCCTATTGAAAATTCATCGGGAATAATTTGAAAATCGTAATCTATCATTGTTATAACAAGCATACAAAAAGCAAACATGCAAAAAACCGGCAACATATATGTGAGCCCCGTTACAAAAAACATAAGAACAAATAAAATTCCGCAGGAAAGCTCAACCAAAGGATACCTTACAGAAATTTTATCTTTACATTTTCTGCATTTTCCTTTTAGTAATAAATAACTTAAAACGGGAATATTATCATACCATAAAATAGGGGTGTTACATTTTGTGCAGTGTGAAGGCGGAAAAACTATAGATATTTCTCTGGGCATTCTGTATATACACACATTTGCAAAACTGCCGAATATAAGCCCAAATACAAAAATAACAAAAATTATCATTTTAACTCCGATTAATATTGGTCCCAGGAAACATCCCTTGTATCTTTGTGGTTGCAATCAATCCATATTTCACCGGCTTGTCTTGTTTCGGAATCTTCAACCTGATATGCCCATTTACCGCTGTCACCTGTCGGTGATGTTGTTATTTGATTTGATGGGGAATGATACGGAGGGCAGTAAACTTCAGGAATATTATCTATATATTTTTTATCTGAAGTTAAAATTTCCGCAATATTTGCACCGGGGAAATGTCCCTCATTTTCACCGTAATAAACGGCAACGGCATTTCTTAAAGAAAATAAATTAGCCCTTGTTTTTGCCTCGTGAGATTTCCTTATGGTGTTTATAAATTTAGGATAGGCAATTAAAGTAACCAGTAATATTATTGCTATTGCAACCAAAATTTCTTTAAACGTAAACCATTTGCTTTCAAACATTATTGTATACCTCTTAAGAATTTAATAATTTTAATAATTCTTCTCTATGGCTTGTATATTCCATAGCCGTTTGCGGCGTAATATTATGTTTTTTGATATTATCGACTAAAGACTGATTCATTGTTTGCATACCGTTATGCATGTTTGTTTGTATAACCAAATAAATTTGTTCCGGTTTCATTTCTCTTATAATATTTCTTATGCCGTCGTTAACAAGCATAACTTCCGTGCATAAAACCATACCTCTACCGGACGCATGCGGTAACAATTGTTGTGCCAAAACAGCTTTTAAAGTCAACGATAACTGGCTTCTTATTTGTGCCTGTTGATGTGCAGGGAAAACGTCAACTATTCTGTTTATTGCCGAAGATGTATCGTTTGTATGTAAAGTTGCAAAAACCAAATGTCCGGTTTCTGCAAGTGTAATTGCAGATGAAATCGTTTCAAGGTCCCTCATTTCTCCTATAAGTATAACATCCGGAGATTGTCTTAAAACATATTTTAAACCGGTATTAAAAGTTTCGGTATCGGCACCGACTTCCCTTTGTGTTATAATACTTTGCTTGGAAAAATGTACAAATTCTATAGGATCTTCTATCGTAATTATATGGCATTTTCTATGTTCGTTTATATAATCTATAATTGAAGCAAGGGTTGTGGTTTTACCCGAACCGGTTGCTCCTGTTACCAAAACTAATCCTTTTTGCAATTTAACTATATCACTTATTGCAGGAGGTAAATTAAGTTCGTTAAAAGTTCTTATTTTTTTAGGTAACAACCTTAATGCAGCACCGACAAAACCTTGCTGCCTGAAAACATTCATTCTTATTCTGCCGAATTTATCTATTGAAAAAGCAAGGTCAAGTTCATTGTGGTCTTCAAATTCTTTTATTTGTTTCTGACTTAAAACCGAATAAACTAAGTTTTTACATACTTCGGGGCTTAATTTTGTAATATTTAAAGGAACAAAATCTCTATCTATTCTAATCATTGCCGGCATATTTGCAGCCAGATGTAAGTCAGCGGCTTTTTTTAAAATTGCCTGTTCAATTAAACCTTGCAATGTTACATTGCCAGTATACAAATTGTTCGTCGAAGCTATTGGAATTGTCCCCGGTTGCTGTCCGTGATTAATATGGCTTAACTGGCTTATTTTATTTAATTGCATATTTATCTCCCTGTTTTCTTTTTCATTTTTTTATAAACCGCAGGCGGAACAAAATTTTTAAAATCACCGCCTAAATTTGCAATTTCTCTAACCATACTTGAAGACAAAAATGTATACTTATGATCCGGCATTAGAAAAACAGTTTCCACTTTATCGCTTAATTTCCTGTTCATCAATGCCATTTGAAATTCGTATTCAAAATCCGATAAAGCCCGTAATCCCCTTATAACAACAAAACTGCCGATTTTATCCAAATAGTTAATTAATAATCCTGAAAAATAATCTACTTTAACATTTTTTATTTTTATTGCTTCTTTCATCATTTCAAGACGTTCTTGGACGGAAAAAGTATTATTTTTACTGTAATTATGTGCTACGGCAACAACAACATTAGGGAATATTTTTGAAGCTTTTTCGATAATGTCCAAATGCCCGTTTGTAAGTGGGTCAAAACTGCCGGGATAAACTGCCGTTAATTCTTTTCTCATATCTTGATTTTATATCAAATTTCAAGTATATTTTCAATAACATAACGATAACATTTTATTGTTTTAAAAATAAAAATTCCTTTTTCTTTCAATCATCTAATCTTCCAAATTGGTATACTTTGACATAGATACATAACATATAATATAATAAAGGTCAAAGTTTTTTTGTAATATTTTTCATTTTCGTAAAGGAGAAAAAAATGAATCCGGCATTAAATAATAAAACATTCGATACTGCAACAGTATCCGGCGAAGTTATGACAAAAAACGGAGTAATAAACAAAAGTTTTTGTTTATGGGCAATTTTGGCATTAGGTGCATATTTGGGTTGGAGCCATCCTTCGATGGCTGCAGGTTTGCTTGTTCCGGTATCAATAGGTGCTTTTATATTGGCCATGATAATAGTTTTTAAAAAACATCTTTCCCCGGTCTTATCCCCTATATATGCTTTTTGTGAAGGAATATTGTTGGGTTGTATTACACTTGTTTTTGAAAAATCCTATCCCGGTATAGCGGTTAATGCAATTTTTTTAACAATATGTGTTTTGTTTTGTATGCTTGCCGCCTTTAAAGCAGGTTTTATAAAACCGACAAACAAATTTTATGCAATTATAGGTGTTTCAACTCTGGCAATAGCATTGCTGTATGTTGTAAATATGATAATAGTATTATTCGGCGGAGTGGAATTTTCTTTTATTAACGGTTCATCAACTTTTGGAATACTTTTTAGTATAATTGTTGTTTTAATTGCATCTTTTAATTTAATAATAGATTTTGATATTATACAGAAAGGTGTCGATATGGGTGCACCGAAATACATGGAATGGTACGGCAGTTTTGCTTTAATGGTAACTATAGTTTGGCTTTATGTTGAAATTTTAAGGTTGCTGTCAAAATTAAGAAGATAACATGGCACTCAAACTTGATAATTCAACTTTTTTTATATCTTCAACGGAACCTAAAAAATTACCGCAAAGTATTTGCGAAGTGGCTTTTGTGGGAAGGTCTAATGTAGGTAAAAGCTCTATAATCAATGCCGTGTGTAAGCAGAAAAATCTTGCAAGAACTTCAAAAACTCCCGGAAGAACAAGAGCAATAAATGTTTTTACACCGGCTAACGGAAGGTGGATAGTTGATTTACCCGGTTACGGTTTTGCAAGGGTTTCGCCGGAAAGTAAAAAATTATGGCGGGAGATGATAGAAGGTTATATATCATCAAGAAAAACATTAAAAACGGTATATATACTTATTGATTCTTATGTCGGGCCGACCGACCTTGATATTATGATGATACAATGGCTCAGCTCCTTAAATGTAAATTTTAAAATAGTTGCAAATAAAACGGATAAAGTTGCAAATTTGAATTTGAAAGAATTAAAATGTAAAATTTCTGATAGTTTAAATGTTGATATAAAAAATATTTTTTGTGTCAGTGCAAAAAGTTTGGCAGGTATCGGCAATTTGATAAATGATATAGGAAATATGTTGTTGAAATAAGAAGTAAAATAAACAAGGGGGAAGTAAAATGAAAAAAGTAGCATTGGCTTTGGTTGCCGTAGTAATGTTGTTTGCAGCAAGTGCTCAGGCACAAGTTTTTAAATTGTCTTTATGGGGCGATATTTGTGTTCCTAACGAAGATTATACCGGCGGTTTGGAACTTGGTATCGGTTCTGAAACACAGGCTGTTGACGGTGTTCAATTTGGCATCATTTATTCTTATGCGGGAAAATTACAAGGTGTTCAATTGGGTTTGGTAAATAATACCGATGACGGTGTTGGTATTCAATGGGGTTTGGTTGATTTAGCACAGAATTTTAAAGGTATTCAATGGGGTTGTGTTAACTGGACAAAAAATGAGTTTACCGGTGCACAGTTAGGTTTTATTAACTATTCAAAACAAGCTACCGGAGTTCAATTTGGTTTTATAAACTATACCGAAACAATGAAAGGTGTTCAGTTGGGTTTAGTTAATATTATTAAGAACAATACAATGTTCTTGCCGGTATTCGTATTTGTTAACTTCTGTTTCTAATATTTTTAATGAAAGCAACAAGTCTTTCAATTATTTTGGGTTTTATTGTCGGGTTGATACTGTCCGGTGTCTTGATTGATGTATATTCTTATATTAAAGGTTCTGTTGATAGAATAATAATAGCAAGAAATATATCTAAAGCCGAGCAGTATGTTAAAGACGGGCAGTATCAACAGGCAATAGAAATTTACGAAAAAGTATATGCAAAAATAAAGCCGAAAAAAGAAACAAATTATTCGTTATTCGGGAAAGTTGCAAATAATTTAGGTTTAAGTTTGGTTGAAAATTCCCGTGCAAATGAAAATGGAAACAATAATAATTTATTAAATTCCAAACAGGCAAAAAAAGCACTTGAAATGTTTAAAGAAGCCAAAGATTCCTTCTTAAAAATAAAAAACAACAAACTTGCCGACCAAACAGAGCAAAACATTAAAATGCTTGAACAATCTCTTTAATTCATCTTTAAATTCTTAAGTTTTTTATACTGTTTTTAGTTTTGCTATCAACTCTTGACGATTCCGTAATTTTTTGCAATGCCTTGTTATAAGTCCAAACATCAAGTTTATTTTGTTTTAAATATTTCATTGTTATCGTCGGAAATTTAATAAAAGCAATCGATATCGCCCAAGCAACCGCCATCTTAACATAATAACCGTCGTGTTTGATATTATCAAAAATATTAAATATTTTATTTATATACTTTTCTTCAATAAAAAAATCCAACATTATAACTGTTGCAAACCTAATTTCAAATTCTTTTTCGGACTTCAGATAATTTTGTATAAAAATCCAAAATATTTCTTTGTTTTTATTTACTGCTTTTAATCCTGCACAAAAAATATCGCATACAGCCCAATTATCTATTTTCGGGACAAAGTTTGCTACCATCGTCAATGTTTCTTTTATATCAAAATTTTTTATTAAGCCTATCAGCATACCTTGCAGCATTACTTCTTCATAATATTTTGTTTTATTAAAAGAAATATATTCTTTAATATTTTCTTGTTTTGAAAGTTTTTTTGCATAATTTCTCAAAACGGGAACTCTTACCCCGATAATATTGTTTATTCCCGGACACAACGAAGAATGGAATTGTTTATATTTTTTATCTTGTAAATCTAATAAATCCTGTCTTATTTTTTTATACATATTTTTTATTAATTTTTAGTCCTTATATGGTTTAGGGCGTTTTGTGCTTTTATATGATTAGGGTTTAACCTTAAAGTAAGTTCCCACATTCTTTCGGCTTCAAAATATTTGCCTTTTGCATATAAACTTAAACCTTCTCTGTATTTTATATCGGCGGTTTTTTCGTCAATTTCAACATTTTCATGTTTTACAACATTTTCTTTTTGTTCTGTTTTCGACGACACATTATTATTTTGTTTTAAAGTTAAAGATAAATTATAAACGGCTTTATCTATATAATCTTTTGCTTTTTGATAATAATTAAATGCCGAAGTTCTGTTTGATGATGTAACAAAATTCTGTAATTTTTCCATTTGTTTTATACAGGCTATCCATTTTTTATTGTCGAATTTAAGTATTCCGTCTTCCAACATTGTATTTGCTTCAAGCTCAAATTTTTTCTGTTCCTGTTCTTCAAATTCATTTTTTAAAACAGTCTGAATTGTATCGTAATATTCCTGTATTTCCTTGTTTTCTTTATCAAACTGTAAATATTTTGCCCATTCTTTTGCGGCTTGTTCATAATTTGCTTCATAATAATATTTATAACCTGCCCAATAAGCATAAGAAGAAAAATCGTTTGCCGTCATTGAAACTGAATTTTCATCCATTAATTTTTTTATTTTATTATAATAAAACAACGGAGATTCGTAAGAAGGATAATCCATTATTAATTTTTGCAATAATTCGGTAGCATACAAATATTGTTCATGCGAGTAGAATTTTTTTGCTTTAACAAAAATTTTATCCGCTTCTTTTTGTGACAGCTTTTCCGTTTTAAGCATTTGTTCGGCTTCGGCTTTTAACTCGTTATTTTCATTTTTTATTTTATTATTCGACCATCTGAAAGCAAGGGAAAATCTGTTTATTAAATCCACTTCGTTAAAATCCATACTGTAATTTACAACAAAATAAGAAACTATTAAACCGAAACCTGCCGTAATATGTTCCGGATAATACCCTGCCCTTATTGAATATTTATCAAGCAGTCTGTATTCCAAACCGGCATATAAATCGTTATATGAGTCTTCATTTCTGATATCAAGTGAAATTGTAAAAGTATCTTGAGATTGTAACCTCAATTTTGTCGGCACCGAAAGCATTGAACTTAATATAAAAATATTTTGAAAATCTTCTTTGTATGTATCAAGTTTAATACCGGTTCCAATTATATTATTTGCAGAAAAACCCACACCTATTGTCGCCTGTGTTATATTCAAATCCACATTTTTAAAAAATTTAGATACGGAAAAATCAAAACTTGTACCTGAATCTTTTGCTTCGTATAAATCCATAACAAAATATTTTGCATTTATACCGACGGAAGATTCTATTTTATTTATCATAAAAGATGCAGATAAAATATATTCCCATTGGTTTGTGTTAATTGTTTTTGCCGAATCAAAAATACTTCTTCTTATTTCAACATCACCGCTTGATAAATTTAATGCAGCAAACCCCAAATATAAATTATTCAATATTTTTATGTTTGCCGCAGCACTGTTATATGATGAACCTTCAAATAAATTATATCTTGCAAGTCCTATTGAATTATAATCAAAAAAAGACATTAACGAACCGTTATAAAAAATTATTGACGGTTCATTCAAATTGTTTAAAACCGTTTCACCTTGTGCAAAAGAAGAAACCGACGGTCCGTGCGAAAAAAAATTTTTTCTTTTACCTGATGCATGGATATTTACCGTTACTAAAATTACCAAACCGAGAATGATAATTATTTTATTATTAATAATCTGCATTTTTCCGTTTCAGTTCTTTCCGCATATTTTTTCTTGATTATACACAAATATGTTCCGTTATAAAGAATGTTACCTTTATCATCCCTGCCGTCATAAGTAACATAATTATTACCGCTTTCCAAATTATTGACGGAAAAACTTCTTATTTTATCGCCATATTCGGAATATATGTTAATTTCCGTTCTGCCGGAAGAAGACATATAAAAAAGAATATCTGTTTTTTCGCCTTTTTGCGGGTTAAAAGGATTTGGAGCATTATATACTTTTCTTATATTGCCTCCTGTTATAAAAGTATAAATTTGTTCGTCTGCCAACAATGCACCGTATTGATTTTGAACGGATACTTTCCAATAATATCTTGTTCTCGGATTAAGTCTGAATATTTCATATTCGGTTGCTTCTGCCAAATCAACCTGCTGCATATCGTTTTTATTTGTTCCGTAATATAAAGTGTTTGTTAAAATATCTCCGTCAACACCCGGTGAAACATTCCATCTAAAAATTATATTTGTGTCAAGAATTGCTTGTTTTTCATCATCAATTTCAACATTCTTAGGAGATACTACGGTGAAATTCTTAGGCCTTTCCGTTACTATAAGCTTTTGAACCGAAGATGTATATTGTGTAGGATAATGTTTGTTTTTTGCCGTAAAATAATATTTGTATACACCGTAATCCAAATTCAAATCAATATAAAAAACATTATTACCTTTACTTGTAAGTTGTTGTTCAATAAACGATTCTTGAGAATTTTCTTTTTTATAATAAATTTTCGGATAGTCTTCGGAAATTTCATTGTTATAAGCATCAATATATTTTGTCTGCAGTGAAACATTTTGTTCACTTTTAATTAAAATTTTATCTTTTTCTTCTTGTTCCAATAAAATCGTTTTGGTATCCGGTTCATAATCAAACTCCGTCATATATGTTGTTTCCAGTTCCAACACGGTTTCTGAACTTTCGTTGGTATATGTTTGAACGGAATTACTTACAAAATCTATGTTTGAATCGAGGTTATACCAAAGTTTTTTTTGTGAAAAACTGCCGGTATGTATATTTTGATACAACTGCTTTGTTTCCGTGTTATAATTTACGGGAATTGAAAAAATTAATTGCGGGAATGAAATAAAAATTATTAATTTTAATAATAGTTTATAAAATTTTTTCATTAGTAAAAATTCAAAATGTAAAATTTATTTTGTTATTACAAAAACTGCTTGTTGTGCAAATAAATTAGGCATTATATGAACATATTTACTGTTACTTATAAAATATTTTTCTAAAATTTTATAACCGTTATCATTACAAAACTTTTCAAAATCTTTAATACTTAAAAATCTTATATTGGGAGTATCGTTCCATTTGTTTGGCAGTGCTTTTGCAACAGGAGCCATACCTTTAAAAAAAAGCATACTCCTCAATGCTATATGTGCAAAATTAGGAAATGAAACTATAATTTTTTTACCGATTCTTGTACACTGTTTAAAAACTTCATTTATTTTTTTTACCTGCTGCATACTTTGGCTTAAAATAACAAAGTCAAAACTGTTGTCCGGATATGAATCCAACGAATTATCTATATCGGAATGTAAAACACATAATCCTTTTTCAACACATTTATATATTGCATCTTCGGAAATTTCAACACCTTGTGCATTAACTTTTTTTGTTTGTTCCAAATATTGCATTAAATCTCCGTTACCGCAACCCAAATCCAAAATTTTTGATTTTTCGGTAATTATATCGGCTATTTTAAAATGCGATAATAAAAGATTTTTATTACTTGCCACTTTCAAAAACCTCTTTATATAAGTTATCAAGAAAATTTCTTATTAAATTTGTTTCATCTTTTACTTCCAACAAAAATGCATCGTGCCCGTAAGTTGAATATATGTTACAATATGTAACTTTTTGTCCTCTCATTTTTAAGTATTTGACTATATTTTCCGACTGATACGGAGGATAAAGCCAATCGGATTTAAAAGATATTACCAAAAATTTTATATCCAAATTTTTTTCTTCAGGTAAAAAAGTATCTTTTTGAACATTAAAATAATCCATTGCTTTTGATAAATACAAATAACTGTTGGCATCAAATCTTTTTACAAAAGAACTTCCTCTGTACCTCAAATATTCTTCAACTTCAAAATCCGCATTAAAATCAAAATTTTCATTAAGTTCCGGATTTTTAACGGGAAATTTTTTTTGCATGGAATAGTCGCTCATATATGTAATATGTCCTAACATTCTTGCAACGGCAAGCCCTTTATCAGGTTCCGGTCCACCGTAATAATGCCCTTTTTTCCATGCAACATCACCCATTATGGATTGCCTTCCGACTTCATTAAAAGCAATTTGCTGAGGAGTGGATTTTAAAGTAATTGCTATAGGAATTGCCGAATATATATATTCCGGATAATCCATAACCCATTGTAAAACCTGCATACCGCCCATTGAACCGCCGGCAACACATAAAAGTTTTTCTATACCGAAAAATTCAACTAATTTTTTTTGAGCTTTTACCATATCCGAAATTGTTATTGCAGGAAAATCCGTTCCGTATTCAACACCGGTTTCAGGGTTTATTGAAGCAGGTCCGGTTGAACCTGCACAACCGCCTAAAACATTTGAACATATAATAAAATATTTGTTCGTATCAAATGCTTTGCCGGGACCTATCAACATATTCCACCATCCCGGTTTTTCATCACCTTTGTGATAACCTGCACAATGGGCATTTCCGGTAAAAGCATGTGTTATTAAAACAGCATTATGTTTTTGTTCATTTAATGTTCCGTAAGTTTCGTAAGCAATCGTAACTTGCGGTAAACTTTGTCCGTTTTCAAGGATAAGATTTTCAAAAGTAAAATATTTTGTTTCAACTATGCCAATGTCTGCTCTCTTCAATTTGTCCCTCATTAAAATATTAATATCTGTTTATTTTATTATTTTACTAATAAGTATCGGATTTTTCAAGAATATAAACGGTTACTTCTCTAAACATCCACGATTTTTCTTCTTCGGCATTGTTTACACCCAAATCTATTCTGTTGCCTTTAATTGCAGAACCTGTATCACCCGCATATCCGTAACCGTAACCGGAAACATAAAGCCTTGTTTTCAAAGGTATTACTTTCGGGTCAACCGCAATTATGCCCCTTTGCATTTTTCGTCCCAAAAAAGTTACAGTGCCGTCTTTCCATGCAAGCGGGTCACCGGGATAATATGCCGTTGCCACCATTTTCATTCTTTTTGCTTTCGATAAATCGTAAATTTTTTCTATTTTATTATCATCGGTTAAAAGTAACAATCTGTAAAAAGTTTTCGAAATTATCCTTTCCCTGTCAAAAACCGCTCTGTCAAATTTTCCGTTATAAAAAAAGTGAGTATAATCCCTATCTATTGTTTTTACTATTCCTTTTTGCAGTTCAACTTTTCTTAAATTTTTTTTATAAATTTTTTTCCATAACGGTCTGAATTCCGTTTCTATTTTTTCTTTACCTTTTTTAACGGTAACCCTTATTATATTTATTTTTTGTCCGGGTAAAACCGGTTTATTTAAACTGTCGGAAACAATATCTTCCGGATTTAAAGTTATATCCCGGTCGGTTAAAATATCGGCTAAAATTTTATCTTTAACATAATCGGTTATAATAACTTTATTGTCTACGAATATGAAAATTTTTTTATCGGTTTTGGAAATAAAAAATAAAATCAAACACCATATTATTAGAAGTAAATAAACAATTCTGATAAAAGTTTTAATATCAATTGCTTTCATACTCGTCAAGGTAAGGTCTTGCTCTGAATGAAACTCCCGCCTGTTTTGCAATTTGTGCTACTTTTGAAACATCAAGCCCCGGCAGTTCAACGGCGGTAATAACTACAAGCGGAATATATTTTTTTGCTTCTTTTGCAAATTTTATAATTTCATCAAAAGATTCTTCCTTAAACATAGGCCTGTTTATTTCGTTGTGTTCTTTGGGGTTTGTTCCGTTAAGACTTATTGATATAACATCTGCCAAACCTTTTAATTGCGGTAAAATATTTTTATTATAATATCTGTTTGCAAGCCCCGCCGTATTAATTCTAATTCTTTTACCTTGTTGTTTTATCAGCTTTGAAATTTCTATTACTTCAGGTAACCTTATTAAAGCATCACCGTAACCGCAGAAAATAATTTCATTGTATTTTGTGATATCGCCCATTGAATCCATTACTTCCTGCACGGTAGGTTCTTTATCAAGTTTTAAAGAATTGCCTCTGAATTTTCCTGCCCATTTATTTTTTATACAATAAGGACAAGCCATCATACAACGGTTTGTTATATTAAGATATAAATTCCCGGCATATTCATAAGAATAAGAATTCATTTTATTACCTCCGAATTTTTAATTGATGAAGCTAAAACGGTTAAGGCGATGATTGTTTTTGAATCTTTTATTTTGCCGTTATAAATCATTTGCAATGCTTTTTTAAACGGTATTATAACGGTATTAACAAACTCATCACTGTCAGGATGACTTTTGCCCGGTATTAAATTTGTTGCGGTATAGATATAAAGTTCTTCATTTGAAAAAGCCGGCGAAGGCCAAAAAGAAATTAATTTTTTTATATTTTTGGTTTTATAACCTGTTTCTTCTTCCAATTCTCTTTTTGCACATTTTAACAAAGATTCTTTTTTATCAAGTTTGCCGGCAGGTATTTCATAGGTTATTTCATTTACGGGATATCTGAACTGTTTAACAAAAATAATATCGGTTTTATTTACAAAAGGAACTACAGCAACAGCCCCCGGATGGTCAATGTATTCCCTTGTCGCTTTTTTATTGTTGGGTAATATTACGGTATCGTTGCAAAAATCAACGGCTTTACCTTTATATACGGTATTTTTTTTATATGCTTTTTCTTTTAATTTCATTTTGTTTTCCTATTTTATAATTACCAAATTATCTTTATGTATAACTTCTTCACACAACATATTGGGATATTCCTGTTTTATTTGAGTTGAAGATTTACCGATAATTTTGGTTATATCGTTACTTGAATAATTTGAAAGGCCTCTTGCAATTTCTATGTTATGTTGTTCTATAGGGTCTAAAACCATTATACTTATTGTATCACCCCTTGAAAAATTGCCGTTGCAATTTATAATTCCGGAAGCCAATAAACTTTTATTTTTATCTCTTATTGCTATTGTTGCATTGTTATCAATTATAACAAAACCTTTTGTTTTTTTACCGAAAGCTATCCAACTTTTTTTTGATTGCAATTTTCTGCTGGGTAAAATTTCGGTTCCTATTGAATTACCGTTAACAGCTTGTAAAATCAAATCCAACTTCATTCCGTTTGTAATAAATGTTTTTATTCCGGAACTTGCAGCTATTTTTGCGGCAATCAATTTTGTTTTCATACCGCCGGTTCCTTTTCCGCTGCTTGAATGAGGGCTTGCAATTTCAAGAAGTTCGTCGGTAATTTTTGTAATCTGTTTTATAATTTTTGATTTTTTCGGAATACCTTCATAAAGTCCGTCGACATCGGTTAAAATAAACAACATATCGGCCTGAACAGATGATGCAACTATTGCACTTAAAGTATCATTATCACCGAAATTTATTTCGTCAACGGAAACGGTATCGTTTTCATTAATAATCGGAATAATGTTTTTCCTTAATAAAAGTTCGTTTATTGAATTTCTTATATTGATATAGTGTTGCCTGTCATCAAAGTCATACCTTGTAAGAAGCATTTGCGCCACCGCTAAATTTAAAGGTTCAAAGGCCTGCCTGTATGCCTGCATTATCAACGGTTGTCCTACGGAAGCAAGTGCCTGTTTTTGCCTTAACAATTTCGGCTTTTTTGTTAAATTTAAATAACCAAGCCCTGCACCTATTGCACCGGAACTTACCAATATAATATCAATATCTTTTTGCTTTTTTATTTTTGATATTTCATTTGCAAAAGAATTAATATAACTTAAATTTAATTTTCCGTTTTTATCGGTAAGTGTGCTTGTTCCTATTTTTATTACTATTTTCATTTAAAATAACCTCTTCCCGGGCGAATTACAAGAACTTGATTAACATTTAAATATTTTTGCTTCTTTAATTTAGGATTATCCTCTTTTATGCTTTTAACGGTAGTTTTATACTTTTTAGCCAATTTTTCAATATAATCACCTTTTTTTACTTTATGGCGAACAAAACCCGGACTCGGGTTTAAGTCCTTTTCTTTATTTATATTTTCCAAAAAAGTGCCTTGGCTGCCTAACGGAAGTTTTAATTCAAAATTTTTATATCCGTGCGGAGTGCACCATGCCAATAATGCCGGGTTTAATTCTCTTATAACATCTACTGTGGTTTCGGCACATTTTGCAATTATTTTCAAATCTATAACTTTATTTATTAAAACTATGTCGTATTCTTCCGGTTCCTGATAATTTATATCTTCAAAGCCGTATTCTTGCGGATTCTTTGCAATTGTAGTTGCCACTATAAATTGAGGAACATAATTTTGCGTTTCTTTCGGGATTGCTTTCCTTTTACTCATTTCCAAAGCCGAAGGAGCATTTGAAAATTTTAAATCCCTTATTATTCCGTATTCTCCTCTATTGTATGCGGCAAGTGCCAAATGCCAGTCGTTAAACATTGCATATAATTGTTTTAAATATTTTGCTGCGGCTCTTGTTGCTTTAACAGGGTCTTTTCTTTCGTCTATCCAATAATTTATTTGTAACCCCAAAGCCCGTCCCCTGTGTGCCATTATTTGCCATAGTCCAACGGCTTTTGCCCTTGATACCGTATTGTTATTAAATAAACTTTCTATTATCGGTAAATATTGTAACTCTTGAGGAATATCATATTCTTTTAAAACTCCTTGTATCATTTTGGAATATTTACCGCTTCTTTCAAGAGCTGCTTGTACACGTTCTTTACCTTTACCGGTAGTATAAACTGTCATCCATTTATCCAATACTTCTTCATCGTATTCCAAAGGTATTTCATTTTTATTCGTTTTTTGTTTATTTTTATCTTCGTATTCAACATCGTTCAGCATTTTAATTTTATTGATTATATTTTCAAAGTCCGAAAGCAATAAAGTAACCGTCGTTTCATCAACATCTAAATCTTTCAGCCTATCTAAAAATAAATTATACTTTTGTTTTGAAGTTTCATAATCATTATCATCATAAGCTTCTATTGCCTGTTGTAAAATGCGATCAGTTTCCAAAATTTTATTTTTCGTATCAAAATCTTTTTTATTTTGAATTTCGGTAGCGATTATTTCTTCCTGTTGTTCAATATTTTGTGAAAAAATAATATTTGTATTTAAAATACAAATACTAAAAATTACATATACAAATTTTTTTGAAAACTTAATTATCATATATTTATATTTTTTAAATTTTTTAAAGCCTCTGCCGGATTTGCCGCAGCAAAAATAGAATTACCGCTTACCAAAACATCAGCACCTGCATTAAGGCATTGTTTTGCGGTTTCAACATTAATACCACCGTCAACTTCTATAAGGCAGTTATATTTATTTACATCTATTAAATTTCTTAGTTGTGTTATTTTCGGCAACATATCTTCCATAAACCGTTGACCGCCAAAACCGGGTTCTACGGTCATAACCAAAATAACATCCGTTATCGGCAAAATATCCTTTATGGTTTCAACCGAAGTTTTAGGTTTTATTGAAACACCGGCTTTGATACCGACGTTTTTTATTGTTTCCAATAACTGTTTTTTATCCGTTAAAACTTCCTGATGAAAAACTATTAAATCCGCACCTGCTTTATAAAAATTTTCCCAATATTTTTCAGGTTCTGAAATCATTAAATGAACATCAAAAAATAAATTCGAACATTTTTTTACATTTTTAACTACGCCGGGACCTATTGTTATGTTTGGAACAAAATGTCCGTCCATAACATCAATATGCAGCCAGTCCGCTCCCGCTTTTTCAACAAGTTCAATATCTTTTTGTAAATTTGCAAAATTTGCCGATAAAATTGACGGTGCTATTAAATATTTTTTCATTTGCTTTCCAATTCTATTGTTTCTATCGAAACATTATTTATAAAAACTTTTACTTCCGCTTTACCTTGTGTTTTAACCGGAACCGAAATTACCGAACCGGGTTTCCTGACTCCGTTAAAAATATCTTTTTCACCGGTATCATCAACCAAAACCAAACGGACTCTTTTATTTTCTCCGGTTGAAGGAAGTGTATATGTTACGGTTTGTTCTTTTTGTTCAAAAACACTTTTGCTGTCACCTATATAAAAAATTATTTTTGAATTTTGAGTCAATTTTTCATCGGAATTCGGTTTTTGTTTAAATACAACCCCAGGATCTGCAAGATTTGTTTTCTGTTCTATAACGGAAACCTCATAATTATTATCAATAGCCCATTGTTTAGCAATAACCCCAAGTTTTCCTATCCAATCAAACATAAGTACATCACCGTTAGTAGGAGCTCCGTTTGATACTACAACATTAACCGTAGTTTCTTTTTCAACCGTTGAACTTGCGGCAGGGTCTTGTTGCAAAACAACACCTTCTTCATACTTAACGGATGCTTTTTTTGTAACTTCACCTAACACAAGTCCCGAAGCCCTTAATAAAATTGTTGCAGAACGTATTGTTTCACCGATTAAACCCGGAACATAAACTATTTCTCCGCCGCGACTGACGGTAATTCTTATTGTTTTACCTTCTTTTACATTTGTCCCTGCGGCAGGGAACTGTCTTATTACGACACCGCTGGGAACATCCTGATTATATTCTTCATCTTCCTTTATCATAGCCAATTTCGCTTGTGATAAAGCATCCAAACAATCAGTTAATGTTTTTCCTTGTAAATCCGGAACAAGAACTTCGCCTTTCTCTCGAACAAAAGAAGTCATTAAAGCATTTACGGCATAATATCCGAGCCCTGCAAGAACAATTAAAACAAAAATAATTTTTAATAAAACAATAAATAATTTTTTCATATAAAATTTATCCTAAATTTATTTGTTGCTAAAATATATATTATATCAAATAACTTCCGGATATTGTATAATATTGTGATTGATATTAAAATCGGAAGGTTAATTAAATTGTTAATTTGGAATATATTTAAACAAAATATTATCGAAAATAAACTTGTAATTTCAGGGGATAAAATTTTACTTGCAGTTTCAGGCGGTCCGGATTCTGTTGTAATGGCAGACCTTTTTTATAAATTACAAAAAATATTTCATATTGAACTTATAGTTGTTAATTTTAATCACAAACTAAGAAAAGAATCTTTTAAAGAAACGGAACTTGTTGCAGATTTGGCAAACCGATACAAAATAACTTTTATTTCTAAAATTATTGAAACAAAAAAATATGCTTCTTTAAATAAAATTTCGGTTGAAGCCGCAGGCAGACAATTAAGGTATAAATATCTTGAAGAAATAGCAAAAGAAAATAAATGTAATAAAATAGCAACCGCACACAATATGAATGACAATGCCGAAACTGTTTTAATGTGGCTTATACGCGGAACCGGCACTAACGGTTTGGCAGGAATTCCTTATGAAAGAAAAATAAGTAAAAATTTATCGGTTATTCGTCCTTTGTTACCTATCGACAGAAATTTAATTGAAGAGTATATCAAAAAAAACGAACTCAAATATTGTGTTGACAAATCAAATTTTTCCTTTGATTATACAAGAAATAAAATAAGGTTAGGAATAATTCCCGAATTAAAAAAGATAAATCCGCTTGTTATAGAACATATTTATGAATTGTCGAAAATTATACATAATCAAAATATATATTTGGAAAGCAAAATAAAAACATTTATTTCAAAAAACGTAAAAAAACAAAATAACAAAATAACTTTAAATTTTAAAAACTTTTTAAAAAAAGATATTTTTTTACAGTATACCGTTTTGAGAGAAATTATGCCCGATAAAAAAAGAGCAATCCAAATAAAAAATATTTTAAAGTTTATTAATGATAAAAAGCAAATAAAATATGAACTTTCAAAAACTTGGTCAATAACAAAAACAAAACAAAATATAATTTTTAAAACTACGTGATGAAAAAAATTTTAAATTATTTTATAAGTTTTTTCTTTCCGAAAATATGTTCGTGTTGTAAACAGAATTTACATGCAAATTATACCGGTAATATTTGTATTAAATGTTTAAACGGTTTACCGAAAAATGACGGTTTAAAATGTTCAACCTGTGATGTTCAAATACAATCGCAAAAACATTGTTATGATTGTTCCCACAATAAAAATTATTTTGATTTAATAAAGGCACCTTATAAATATGAAAAATCCGTTAAAATACTGATTCATAATTTCAAATATTCTAACAGATTTTTCTTGGCAAAAGATTTTTCCAATGCTATGGCGGATGTTATTTTTAAAAACAGTTTGGATAAACAAACCGATATTATAACACCGGTTCCTTTATTTATAACAAAAAAAATTTTAAGAGGTTATAACCAAGCTGCTTTAATAGCAAAAGAAATATCGAAAAAAACAAATATACAATACAGCGATAAAATTTTAACAAGAAAAGTTTATACAAAAGCTCAATTTTTACTGAATAGAAAAGCAAGACAGGAAAATTTACAACAATCTTTTTATATTAACAAAAAATATATTGATAAAATAAAAAATAAAAATATTTTACTTGTTGATGATATAGTTACAACTTGTGCTACGGTTAATTCTTGTGCAAAAATTTTAAAACAAGAAGGTGCAAAAAAAGTTTTTGTAATATCAATTGCAAGAACAAGTTTTTAAATTATGTGTCTATATAATTTTTGATAGTTAAGTTTTATTTTGTATAATAGAATAAAATTTTAAACGGAGAACAAAAATGGCATTAATGGAAAAACTGAAAGAAGATTTAAAAACTTATATGAAAGCAAAAGATATGATAAGTTTAAATACCGTTAGAGCAATACTTAACGAAATAAATATACGAGAAATGAAAAATGTTAAAATAAACGAAGAAGAAATTATAAAAGTTTTAAGAAGTGAAGCAAAAAAAAGAAAAGAATCCATTGAAACTTTTCAAAAAGCACAGAGAACCGATTTAATTGAAAAAGAAGAAAAAGAACTTAAAATTATAGAAGGGTATCTTCCTGCAGAAATGTCCGATGAACAATTAACGGAAAAACTTAAAGAAGTTATTGCCGCATGTCCGGATAAAAATTTCGGAACGGTAATGAAAGCTTCCGTTGCCGCACTTAAAGGAGCAGCTGACGGTAAAAGAATTTCTGCAATATTAAAACAAATATTGTAAAATTTTATAAACAATTAATTAAAAGGTAAGGAAATTGTTAAATTCGGAAATATTATCAAAAATAAAAAAAATAGAATTAAGGTCAAAAAAACTTGTCGATGATGTTTTTTCGGGTAAATATCACAGTGTTTTTAAAGGACAGGGGTTGGAATTTAGTGAAGTTAGGGAATATGTTCCGGGTGACGATATAAGAAGAATATCCTGGACTGTTACCGCAAGGCGTGATAAAGCATACATTAAAAAATATGACGAGGAAAGAGAACAAACCGTTATGTTTGTTACCGATTTAAGTGCTTCCGGAACTTTCGGAAGCAGTGACAAAACAAAAAACGATTTGATAGCCGAGCTTACTGCCGTTCTTGCTTTTTCCGCATTAAAAAACAATGATAAAGCAGGACTGCTTGCTTTTACCGATATTATTGAACAATATGTTAAACCGCAAAAAAACAGAAAACATATTTTAAGGCTTATAGATGTAATATTAAGTTATAAACCTAAAAATACAAAAACAAATATTGAAAATGCCCTTCAATATTTGAATAAACTTTGTAAAAGAAAAGCTCTTGTTTTTTTAATATCGGATTTTCAGGATAAAAATTTCGATAAATTATTGAAAGCGACTGCCAACAAACACGATTTGGTTTGTGTTAAAATTACAGACCCCAAAGAAACCGAAATTCCCAAAAAGGGAATATTTACTTTACAAGACGGCGAAACCGGTATGCTTATTGATGTTGATTTTGCTTCAAAAGAAGTTCAAACGGAATATTATAAAAATTTTAACAATCATGAAAATTATTTAAACGATACTTTTAAAACTGCTAAAGCAGATGTTATAAATATACAAACCGATAAACCTTATATAATAGAACTTATAAAGTTTTTTAAGAGCAGGGAAACAAAAGTATTAAAAAAATATTAAAATGAAAAAGATATTAACTTTATTATTATTGTTTTTTGTATCAAACATATTTGCTTTTGACGAGAATTTTGAGCCGAAAGAAAATTTAACCGTAGGTGACAGAGCCGTATTATCCGTAAAAGCAAACGGTTTAACACTTGACAGTTTGGATAAAGAAAAATTGTCAAGTTTAAATTTCGGCGATTTTGAATTGCTTGACATAAAACAAGGTACGGATGGTGCAGTTGATTTTGTTTTAACAAGTTTTAAAGCGGGTAAAGTTGAATTGCTGTCGGTAGATATACCTTATATTGTAAACGGCGACAGCAAATTCATTAAAACAACGGCACTTCCAATAGAAATAAAAAGTGTTATGGACCCGCAAAAACCAAGTTCCGATATAGCCGATATTAAAGGTATTTTTGTCTATGGACACGGTATAAGTTGGTATTTAGTTTTATTATTGATATTTGTATTGATTGCAGTAACAGGTTACCTTATATACCTTTATATCAAAAAAAGAAACAGAAAACCGACACAGGAAGAAATTATCATGGCAATACCGCCGAAAGAATATGCAATAAGCCAACTTGAAAAATTAAAAGAAGAAAATCTTATAGAAAAAGGACAGATAAAAGAATATTATGATAAATTGTCTGATATTTTAAGATTTTATGTTTCAAGAGTGTATAAAGTAGACGGGATGGAAAAAACTACAACGGAGTTATACCATCTTTTAAAAAATTATGCACCTGCGGACTTTAACAGAGATTTAAAACAATATTTAATAACATGTGACTTTGTTAAATTTGCAAAAGTTGTTCCGTCCGAACAAGACATGCAGGATGATTTTGTAAAAGCAAAAGGATTTGTGGAAAGAATATGAGATTTTTATATGTTTATTTACTTGCTTTAATACCGGTAATTTTTATTTTATTTTTCTTAAAAGAAAAATATTATAAAAAAACTACCGTTAAATTTTCTTCCGTTTCTTACTTTAACAACAAAAAAAGTTTGCGGGCAAAACTTTTATGGATTCCGAGTTTATTTATTTTGTTGGGGTTAAGTTTTTGTATTGCTGCACTTGCAAGACCGCAAAGTTCATCAAAATATGAAACTTTTTTTGCCGAAGGTATAGATATTATGCTTGTTATGGATACTTCCACAAGTATGCAGGCAATAGACCCGTCGGTAAACATTTCAAGAATAGATTCTGCAAAACAGCAAGCCAAAAATTTTATATTAAAAAGAGTAAACGACAGAATAGGTATAGTGGTTTTCAGCAGCATAGCATTTACACAATGTCCGCTTACGCTTGATAAAGATGCATTAATAAATTTTGTAAATTCCATTGATACCGATATAACAAAAGCAGACGGAACGGCTATCGGCAGTGCATTGGCAACGGCAGTTAACAGGTTGTCAAAAATAGAAGCAAAAAGTAAAGTTATTATCTTATTAACCGACGGCAATAATAATTCCGGTGAAATAGATCCGCTTGTTGCGGCACAACTTGCAAAAGATACAAATATAAAAGTTTATACCGTAGGTATCGGAAGTATAAAAGATTATTATGTAATTCAGGATTCTTTTTTCGGTTCAAGGCAAATACAGGCTCCGGACGATTTAAATGAAATATTATTAAAAGAAATAGCAAAAAAAGCTGACGGAGAATATTTTGCAGCTAAAACTTCAAAAGGTTTGGAAAATGCTTTTGACAGCATAGACAAATTGGAAAAAACAAAACAGGAATGGACAAAGTCGGTAAATTATAACGAACAGTATTTAAAATTTTTAATACCCGGTTTTTGGCTTTTGGTATTGGGATTTTTATTAAAAAGAACTATTTTTAAAAGGTTGCCTTAACAATGTTTGAATATTTTTCATGGCTTTTAGGATTATTTGCCGTAATATTTATTTTATTGGTAATTTATGTTATTACATATAAATTATCATCAAGAACCATCGGTAATTTTACAAGCAATTTTTCTTTAATAAATATAAACTTTAAAAGAAATTTACTTAAAAATATTTGTTTCTTTTTGGCATTAATTTTTATTGCATTTGCAATAGCCCGCCCTAAATGGGGTTTAAAGCAGGTAGAGGCAAAAAGTTTATCAAGTGATATCGTTATAGCAATAGATGTTTCAAACAGTATGCTTGCACAGGATTTAAAGCCTGACAGATTAACACGTGCAAAGATGGTATTTAAGGATTTAACCGAACATTTGAAAGGGCAAAGAATAGGTTTAATTGCTTTTGCCGGTAAAGCATATTGGCAATGTCCGTTAACTTCGGATATGAAAGTATTTGAAATGTTTTTATCTTTGCTTGATACCGATACCGTTCCTTTTGCCGGAACCGATATTTCCGCGGCAATTAATTTAGCTTGTAAAAGTTTGGAAAAAATTCCTTCAAACACAAAAGCGGTGATAATTATTACCGACGGTGAAGATTTGGAAGGCAACATCAAAGAAGCAATTGATTTTGCAACGGAAAGCGAAACTAAAATTTTTACGATAGGTATAGGAACAGATAAAGGTGAACCGATACCTACTTATGAAAACGGACAATTTAAAGAATATTTAAAAGATGAAAAAGGTAAAACGGTTATTACAAAACTTGATTCTGCAACATTGGAAACGGTTGCAAATGCAACAGGCGGTAAATATTATAATTTGAATCAAAATCCGACATTAACCGGTTTGGTCGGCAAGCTTAATAAACTTGATAAAACGGAAGGTACATCAAATATTTTCAATAATTTGGAAGACAGGTTTTATTATCCGTTAACAATCGGAATAATTTTCCTTTTAATATTTTTATTTATTCCGGTAACCTCCCGCAAAAGAAATTAAAATTTACATCCCTTCGCGAAGTTTGGTCCAAACCCATTGCCCTTTTTTGTTTATGTAACCTTCCATGTCTTCAAATTTTACATAAGCAAGGTCGCCTTCAAAATCTCTTGCAAATTCATACATCGGCGGTATTACAAGTTCGAATTTATTATTTATGTAACCTGTTTTATAATCGATTGTAATTTGTGCCATATTTGAACTGAAATTTTCAAATACACAAAATTCATCTTTATCCGAATTTTTAGGAATAGAAAAAGTTAAAGCATATTTTATTTTACCTTTTTTATCCATAAAACCCGTTGTTACTTCATTTGTGTCGTTGTAAATATAAATTATGGCAAGTCCTTCGGAAAAAGGGCTGCAATAAGATATTATCGGATATATTTTTGTTTTATCAAGCACAACTTTTCCTTTGGTATTAATATATGAACAGGCGGTATCTGTTCCCTTTACTACGGGAACAAGTCCCTCACAAAATTCTTTCGGTTCCAAATCGTTATCTTCAAAAGGTATCACAATATGCCCTTTTTTGTTTATGTAACCTATAGTGTTATGCTTTGAATAAGAAATTGCGGCAAGCCCTTGATTGAAATTACTTACATCATAATATTTCGGTTCTATTACAATTTTACCTTCTTTGTTAATAAAACCCCATCTTTCAGCAATGCAAACGGCGGCAAGCCCTTCTTTAAATTTTTTTATATTGTCGTAGACAGCACCGGACTTTATATTTTTTATAATATCAACATATCCGTATTTGTTATCTTTTTTATATGTAACAAAATTTTCGGATAAATTATCCAAATTATCAAATTCAAAATTTATGACAACATTTCCTTTTTTATCGATAATACCGTATTTTAAATTTTTTCCCTGCACTATTGCATAATTATCGACAAACCTTTCTGCAAAATTATATTTTTGTTCCAATACAACAACACCGTTTTTATTTATATATCCGCCGCCCGATTTATCGTTTATCGGATATAAATTTTCGGAAAACGAGAAAGAAAAACTTGTAGTGCAAATTAATAAAATAAAAGTTGTAATTATAAAAAATGTTTTCATATACACATATTATCAAATTTCAGTTGTTTTATAAACAATTGATTTAAATCAATATCATATATTTTTTAATTATAAATTTGTTATAATAATATTGGTTGTATCAAAAAATTTACAGGTGTTTTATAATTAATAAAATGAAAAAAATAATACTGTTATTTTTTATGGCGTTTTTTACAGCAGTTTGTTATGCTGATGAAACGCTGTATAAAGGTTCAAAACTTTATCAAAAACAAAAATTTAACGAAGCCGTTGAAAAATTTCAGCAAGCTCAAAAAGAAAAACCCGATGACCCCGTTATCAATTATAATTTAGCTTCTTCTTACTACAGAACGGGCGATTATGATAAAGCTTTGGAATGTTATGATACTGCTTTAAAAAATTCAAAGGATATAAATTTTAAAAGTACCGTTTTATATAATATGGGCAACTGTTGTTACAGAAAGCAGGATAACGATAAAGCAATGCAGTATTATAAAGAAGCTTTAAAACTTAACAGTTCCGATATGGCTGCAAAACATAATGTTGAATTTTTACAGAGTGACCAAAGTAAACAGCAACAACAGCAACAAAACAATAAAGATAACAAAGACAACAAAAATAATCAGCAAAATCAACAGAATAAAGACAATACTAATAATGACAAAAACAAAGATAATAAGGATAACAAAGATAATAAAAACAATCAAAATAATGATAAACAAGATAAAAACGATAAGAACAATGACGATAAAAATCAACAGGATAAAGATAAAAACGGTGATAACAAAAATGATAATGATAAAAATCAAAACAAAGATAAACAAGATAACGGACAAGATAAGCAAAATGATAAAGATAAACAGAAACAAAATAAAAACCAGCACTTGTTAGATTATTTTGATAAACAAGATAAACAAAACCAAGGCAAAGCAAAAGATTATGTTCCTGTTAAAGCAAATAAAAAAGGTAAAAATTGGTAGGAAATAAAAATGAAACTTAAAAAATTATTTTTTTCATGTTTGGTTTGTATTTTTATATTCGTATTCGCATTTGCGGATAATTTACAAATGGATTCATCCGTATCGCAAACAACGGTTGCATTAAACGAAACTTTTCAACTGACAATATCTTTAACGACCGATTCAAAATCGTTACCGAACTTTTCAATTCCGCAGTTAACTGATTTTAATATCTATTCAACTTCACAATCTAAAAACATTTCCATAATAAACGGCAAAGTGAAAAATACCGTATATTATGTTTATACATTAAGTCCTAAAAAAATGGGAGAATTTTATATTCCGCCTTTTGTTTTGGATTATCAGGGACAGAAATATGAAACGAAAGAAATTAAAATAACGGTTGAAAAAGCAAAAACGATAAGTTCGGTTCCTGCAAGCCAAACATCAGCCGGTAATGCAAGTCCATCGGCAAACCAACCTCAAAATAATAAACAGCCGGTTTATAATTTGGATACTACAAAAGCAGTTTTTGTGCAGGCAACAACGGATAAAAAAACAGCTTATGTAAATGAGAAAATAATTTATACATTTTATTTTTATACATCCGTAAATATCTTGTCAAACCCTGCATACAGAGGACCGGATTTCAGCGGTTTTTTTATAGGTGAAACTTCACAGAAAAATTACAGAACATATATAAAAGGCAGAGAATATATAGTAAATGAGGTATCTACCGAATTGTTTCCTCAAAAACCGGGAACTCTTACAATAGATAAAGCATTGTTGCAGGTATCAATTGAAGATTTTTCAAAAATGCACGACGATTTTTTTGCAAGTTTTTTCAGAAGTGCAAGAAATGTTGACCTTGCCACCGACGAGATAAAAATTAAAGTTTTACAAACTCCCGCCGATGTCGATATGATAGGTAAATATAATATAAGTGCATTTGCAGATAAAAAACAAAAAAAAGTTGACGAACCTTTTGATTTAACTATAAAAATAACGGGGAACGGTAATGTAAAAACAATTAAAGAACCTGAAATAATGTTATCGGAAAATTTAAAAAAATATGAAACTTCCGAACAGATAATTAAAGACGGTGAAAAAGAAATAGGCAAACAATTTACAACATTGATTATGCCTTTGGAACAGGGTGAAGGAACAATCAAAATATTACCGATGAAATATTTTGATTTGGAAACCAAAACAACAAAAAGTTTACCGCAAAAACAAATACAGGTTCAAATTGAAGAAAACAAAGACAGAAAAATTCAGCAACCTGTTGCGGAACAAACAATTGAAACAGATAACACAAAACAAAAACAATTACCTCAAAATATGGATTTATCGTTTTTATTTAAAATTTATGCTATTGTTACAGGTGCAATGTTTTGGGAAATTGTAGGACTACTTGTATTGCTGTATTTAATAATAAAACTACTGTTAAAATACAGAGCTTATTTGAATAAAGACCAACAAAAGTTAAAAAATAAAAAAGCATACAGAAAATCAAAAAAATATTTCCAAAAAGCAAAAAAAGCAAAAACAACAAACCAATTTTATGAACTTATGTATAAAGGTTTGTTAGAATATTTTGCATCGGTCTTAGGGCAATCGGCAGAAGGTCTAACCTCTTATAAAATAGGGGTAGGCTTAAAAGAAAAAAATATTGATGATACTTTAATAACCGAAATAGACGGTATATTGGAAGAATGTACAATATTTTTATATGCAAAGCAAGCAGATAATTTAACAAAAGAAGATTATAATAAGTTTTATAATAAAACTTTTGATATCCTCAAAAAAATGCCTTAAAATTATTTTGCAGTTTTATAATTATGGAAAATTTAAAAGATAAATCAACAGAACCAAATTTTAATTTATTAAATTTTATTTCTGAACTTTTTAATAAAGTTACTTCGGGGTTAGGACATTCCGCAGAAATTACAATAGAAACTTTTGCCTACATTTTTAAAGGTCAAATAAACATCAAAAATACAATATTACAAATGGTGGAAGTAGGTTACAGATCTTTCCCGATAATTTTATTAACTTCGTTTTTTACGGGAATGGTTTTAGCATTACAGGTAGGTTCGGCAACTTCAAATTTATTTAACGAACCCGTTTATATAGGTATGATTACCGCTTATGCTTTAGTTAAAGAATTAGGACCTGTTTTAACGGCTGTAGTTATCACGGGAAGAGTAGGTGCGGCAATAACTGCAGAAATAGGAACAATGAAAGTAACCGAACAAATTGATGCTTTATATACTTTGGGAACAAACCCTATTAAATATATTGCCGTTCCAAGATTTATAGCTTGTATTTTGATGGTTCCTTTACTTACTTCAATATCAAATATAGTAGGTATTTATGGCGGACTTGTTGTTACAACAATGAATTGGGATGTCCCTTCAACCATTTATATGAATGATATTTTAAATGTTATGGATGTATCTACATTTTGGCACGGGTTTATAAAATCCTGTGCATTTGCACTTATTTTAGTGATAGTTGCTTGCCACAAAGGCTTTCAATGCTCCGGCGGTGCCGAAGGCGTAGGCAGGGCAACAACAAGTTCGGTTATGGTATCAATGATACTCATAATAGCTTCCGACTATTTCTTAACAGCACTTCTTGTAATATTAAAAATTACATAAAATACTTTATTAATATTTAACTAAATATTCGTTTATTTCCCATTGATGAACTTTTGTTCTGTAATCGTCCCACTCGTTAATTTTTGCCTGTGTATATAAATTAAATGCATGGTTGCCGAGTGTTTGTTTCATCAACTCGCTTTTCTGCATTGCTTTAACTGCATTTATTAAATTGTGAGGTAAATTATCTATACCCGCAGCATCTTTTTCTTCTTTTGTCATTTCGTATATATTTCTATCTGTTGATTTGACAACTTTTAAATTATTTTTTATACCGTCAAGCCCGGCTGATAAACATGCAGAAAGTAAAAAGTAAGGATTTGCCGACGGGTCAGGGTTTCTTAATTCTATTCTTGTTGAAGCTCCCCTTGCGGCAGGTATTCTAACTAAAGGGCTTCTGTTTCTTGCAGACCATGCAATATAAACAGGTGCTTCATAACCCGGAACCAACCTTTTATAAGAATTTACAAGAGGATTTGAAATAGCGGAAAAAGCTTTTATATGTTTCATAAGCCCCGCAATATAATTGTAGGCTATTTTTGAAAGCCCGAGTTTATCTTTTTGATTATAAAAAATATTTTTACCGTCTTTAAATAAAGATTGGTTTACATGCATACCGGAACCGCAAATACCAAATATCGGTTTTGGCATAAAAGTTGCATGCAACCCATGTTTTTGTGCAATTGTTTTTACAACAAGTTTAAAAGTATTTATATTATCGGCAGTCTTTAAAGCTTCGGCATATTTAAAATCTATTTCATGTTGACCTCTTGCAACTTCGTGGTGAGCTGCTTCTATTTCAAAACCCATTTCTTCAAGTGTAAGACACATATCCCTTCTTGCATTTTCACCTAAATCAATTGGAGCAAGGTCAAAATAACCTGCATCATCATGGGTTTTTGTTGTAGGTTTACCTTTTTCATCGGTCAAAAACAAAAAGAATTCAAGTTCGGGACCCACATTAAAAGTATAACCTAAATCGGCAGCGGCTTTTAAATTTCTTTTTAAAATATTTCTGGGGCATCCCTCAAAAGGTTTACCTTCAGGTGTATAAATATCACATATAAGCCTTGCAACTTTACAATCATTTTGTTTCCATGGAAATATAACAAAAGTATCCGGATCAGGATATAAATACATATCACTTTCTTCTATTCTTGCAAAACCTTCAATGGAAGAGCCGTCAAACATACATTTGTTGTCCAATGCTTTTTCTATTTGGTTTGCCGTTATGGTAACATTCTTTAATTGTCCGAAAATATCGGTAAACTGTAATCTTATAAACTTAACATCCTGTTCTTTAATGATATTTATAACATCCTGTCTTGTATAAGCCATGTTTTCTCCCTTTTCAAATTATTCTGCAATTTTTTATTTATTTAAAAGTTCGGCTAATGTTTTATTTACCATCTGCGGGTTTGCTTTGCCTTTTGATTTTTTCATTACCGCACCAACCAAGGCACCTATAGCCGATTTTTTACCGGATTTGTAATCTGCAACTATTTTTGCATTTTCATTTATTGCTTCCTGACAAACCTTAACAATTTCACCAGCATCGGAAATTTGAACAAGTCCTTTTTCTTTAACTATCACTTCCGGATCTTTGTTATCTTTAAACATATCCTCAAAAATTGTTTTTGCTATCTTGCCCGATATTGTTCCTTTTGAAATAAGTATTACAAGTTTGCCTATATTTTCAGGTGAAATAGGTGATTCTTTAATAGTCAATTTTGAATTGTTCAATTTACCGAGAAGTTCCGTAATAATCCAGTTTGCGACCGTTTTAGCTGCTGCAGCCGGTTCCTTTGCACCTGTACTTGCAGTATTAAGTGCCGTTTCATAATAATCGGCAAGCGCTTTGTCCGATATTATTATATTTGTGTCATATTCGGAAAGACCTAAATCGTTAATAAGTCTTGCTTTCCTTGCTTCAGGTAATTCAGGAATGTTTTTCTTAATATTATCTATAAATTCGTCGTCCAAATTAACAGGAACCAAATCGGGATCGGGGAAATATCTGTAATCGTGGGCATTTTCTTTTGATCTCATTGATTTTGTTACTTTTTCATTCGGGTCCCAAGTTCTTGTTTCCTGAATAACTCTGCCGCCCGACTCTACAACTTCAATTTGTCTTTCAACTTCATAAGAAAGTGCTTCCTGAACACCTGAAATTGAATTCATATTTTTAAGTTCGGCTTTTGTTCCGAATTCCTTTTGTCCGAAAGGTCTTATACTGATATTTGCATCACATCTGAATTTTCCCTCTTCCATATTACAGTCGGATGCTTCAACATATTCAATTAAATTTTTAAGTGCTTCCAAATAAGCGGCTGCTTCCTGCGGAGACCTCATATCAGGTTCGGAAACAATTTCCATTAAAGGAACTCCCGTTCTGTTGTAATCTGCCAAAGAATAATCAAGCTGACGGGAACCGATATCGTGTATAAGTTTACCGGCATCTTCTTCCAAATGTATTCTTGTTATACCGATACTTTTTGTTTTACCGTCAACGGAAATATTTATTTTACCGTGTTCGCAGAAAGGAAGCTCGTATTGCGATATTTGATAATTTTTAGGTAAATCCGGATAAAAATATTGTTTTCTTGCAAATACCGATTTTTTATTTATCGTGCAGTCAAGTGCAAGCCCCGTTCTGACTATAAGTTCTACGGCATGTTTGTTTAATACAGGTAAAACTCCAGGTTGACCCGTGCATACCGGACAAATATTTGTGTTAGGTTCACAGTGAAATTCCGTCGAACAATTACAGAAAATTTTTGTTTTTGTTTTTATTTGCGAGTGAACTTCAAGCCCTATAATTACTTCGTATTTATTATTCATTTTTATATCCTCAACAATTATATTTTTGGAAACTGTTTATGCCAATCTGTTGCCTGCTGATAACTGAAAGCAGTTTTAAACATTGTTTGTTCGTCAAAATTTTTAGCAAGAAGTTGCATACCTATGGGAATACCTTTTTGCGAAAAACCGCAAGGTAAACTCATTCCCGGAATTGCAGCTAAATTACAAGATATTGTAAAAATATCCGATAAATACATTTGCAAAGGATCTGAACTTTTTTCACCTATTTTAAATGCCGGTGTAGGTGCAGACGGGGTAAGAATAATATCAACTTTTTCAAATGCTTTTTCAAAATCCTGTTTTATTAATGTTCTTACTTTTTGTGCTTTACCGTAGAAAGCGTCGTAATATCCCGCAGAAAGTGCATAAGTTCCAAGCATTATCCTTCTTTTAACTTCGGCTCCGAAACCTTGTCCCCTTGATTTTTGATATTCGTCAAGTAAGTTGGTGCATTCTGCTCTGAAACCGTAACGAACACCGTCGTATCTTGCAAGGTTTGCGGATGCTTCCGAGCAACAAATAATATAATAAACGGCAACGGCATAGTCGGTATGCGGAAGTGAAATTTCAACAATTTGGGCACCTAAACTTTTATAAACTTCAATTGCTTTATCAAGTGCGGCTTTTACATCAGTGTCTAAACCGTCTATAAAATATTCTTTAGGCAATCCTATTTTTAAGCCCTTAACACCGTCTTTAATTTTTGAAAGATAGTCGGGAACTTCTATGTTTATCGAAGTTGAATCTTTTGTGTCGTGGCCTGCAATAACATTTAACAGCAATGCACTGTCTTCAACCGTTTTTGACATAGGTCCTATCTGGTCAAGAGAAGAAGCAAATGCAACAGCTCCGAACCTGCTTACCCTGCCGTAAGTCGGTTTTACACCTACTATACCGCAACAACTTGCAGGCTGCCTTATTGAACCGCCGGTATCTGTTCCAAGTGCCAAAGGTGCGGTCATTGCACCGACAGCAGAAGCACTGCCACCCGATGAACCGCCTGGAATATGTTCCGTATTCCAAGGATTTTTTGTAGTAAAAAATGCCGAGTTTTCCGTTGAAGAACCCATCGCAAACTCATCAAGATTTGCTTTGCCTACAAATACGGCACCGGCATTTTTTAATTTTGTAATAACGGTTGCATCATACGGAGCAATATAGTTTTCCAAAATTTTTGATGAAGCTGTCATTCTTATATCTTTAATTAAAATATTATCTTTAATTGCTATAGGCACACCTTCCAATACACCGACATTTTCGCCTTTGGCTATTTTATCGTCTGAATTTTGTGCCTGTTTCAAGGCGTAATCTTCGCATACCGTAACATAAGCTTTTATTTTAGGGTCAACTTCTTTTATTCTGTTAACAAAAGCTTTTGTTACTTCAACACTTGAAAGTTCTTTGTTTTTAATTTTTGCCGCCAGTTCCGTTGCGGTCATTTTAATTATTTCGTTACTCATTACTTTTTCCTACCTTTTTAATTTAAATCTATTATTTTTTAAAAATTTCTTTTGAAGCACGACTTGTCGCCGCTTATGAGTGCAGAAATTTTTAGAGTAAAAAACTATAAATTCTATTAGTTTTTTAGTCCGTTATGTAGAGAAAATTTCGGTTACCTTATGATGTCCGACATTTTTGAGTTAACGGACGGCTTTAAAAATTTCAAACGAATGGCGACACTGAGTGCAAAAAAGAGAATTTTTAAAAGAGAAAATATTTTTAAAGAACATTTCTAAAACAATTTTTTAATCTTCAAGTTCCATAACTTTTTTAACTTTAAAAAAAGCTCCGTCTTGTTCCGGTGCATTTTTAAAGAGTGCATCTATGGTTTCCTGCGAACTTTTTACAACAACATCATCTCTCCAAACATTTTGGCTTGTTCCGCCGTGGCTTGTAGGTGCTATTGTTGAAGTGTCAACTTCTTTTATCTTTTCAATGTAACCTAAAATGGAACCGAGCTGTTTTGCCAAATTTTCTTTTTCCTTCTCTTCAAATTCCAACCTTGCAAGAGAAGCAACATAATCTACATCTTTTTTTGATATTTCCATATCTGCTCCTAACAAAAATTATATATTCCCTTTATTATACATAAAAAAACAAATATAAAAAACTTTTGAAATAAAACCTAACATTATTTAAAATAAATTTACGGTTAAAAATTTTAAAATTTAATAACTTTCGGTTCTTTATCGAAGGAACAAAAAGTTGCCGTTACATCTTCTAAATATAAAACTTGTGTATTATTATCGTCAGCTTTATACATTTGTTGTAATTCCGGATAATTGTCAAGCATATGTTGTTTTGCTTGAATTCTGTCATCGTTTATTGCTTTGGCTTGAATTCTTATCCACGAATTACCGTTAAAAGCACAAATTTCAATTTTAGGATTTTTAGCAATTTGTTTTGATACATTTTTTACTTTCCCCGTTTGAATATATAATTTATTTTCAAATAAATCTATAGTTCCGAACGGTCTTACCCTTGGTTGATCATTTTCTATTGTTGCAAGATAATATGTTTTGCATTGTTTTAAAAAATCATAAACCGTTTTCATATCGGTATTCTCCATATTTTTATTTTTTGTTAATTCCGTTTTATCTTTTTTTATAATATTTTGTCCGATGTTTTGTTGAGCATAATTCATTGAAAACAAACATAAAAACAATAAAGCAATTATTACAATTTTTTTCATAAACACTCCTTACAAATTAATGTTCCGCAAAAATTTTAACGATTGTTCCAATAACTTATGCTGGTTTTTATATTTTAATATTTTAATCGCACTATTGAAATTAAACCATTTACAATTACTAATTTCGTCATTATCCGGATTAACATAATTGCCGTCACTATGGCATAAATAATATATAACATTTTTTGTAACCGTTTCGCCTTTTGTTTCCGGCAAAACACCTTTTATTAAATACGAATCGATAAATTTAAACCCGTCAATAAACTTTAATTTTTTTATTCCCGTTTCTTCAAAAATTTCTCTTTTGGCAGCTTCAAGTTCGGTTTCGTTTTTTTCAATATGTCCTTTCGGAAAACTCCACTCTTTATTTTTTACCGAATATACTAACAGAAAAAAATATTCGTCATTTTCTTTTTTATAAACAACAGCACCCGATGAAGTTTCCTGTTTCATAACAAATTACACACCCCAGTTAAGTTTATTTTTTAATGTTTCAAAATACGGAATATGTTTTATAAATTTTGCCGGATTTTGATACATTTTTATTTTAACTTTATGTCCTTTTTTCAAAATATAATTTGCCTGCCCGTCGGTGCATACAACAAGTTCGGATTGTTTTGCTTCTTTTGCACAATCAAATTCTATTGTATTATCTGCCGGTATTATAACGGGACGATGGCTTAATTTATGCGACGATATCGGGTTTATTATAATTAAAGATAATGTAGGGTAAACTATTGGTCCGTTAATTGCCAAACTATAAGCAGTAGAGCCTGTAGGCGTTGCGATGACGATACCGTCACCTTTATAATTACATAAAAATTTACCGTTTAAGAAAGCATCTATCGAGGCAAGCCTGCCGTTATAGACAGACCTTATTACGCAATCGTTTAATGCCGTAGTTTTTATTAATTTTTTTTCCGTCCGTAGTTCAACTGAAAGCATCATTCTTTGTTCGCAAAAGATTCCGTTTTTTAAAATATTTTCAAGTTGTTCGTAAACAGTTTTTGTATCACAATCGGTTAAAAAACCAAGTGTTCCGAGATTAACACCTAAAATAGGAATAGAATATTTTGCAATCATTCTGCTTGTTCTAAGTATTGTTCCGTCACCGCCCAGTGAAATTATAAAATCCACATTGGGATTTTTGGAACAGGAATGTTGTAACTGCACTACTTTGCAACCCTTGTTTTTAAGCCAATTTGCAAGTTTGTCGTTAAAATTTTTTGTTTCTTTTTTAAAGCTGTTATAAACAATACCTATTTTCATTATAGTTTTTCCTTGAAAAACAGCTTATGGCTTATAGTTTTCGGTAAAAATTCACAAAGTAAATTTTCTATCAAACATAATATTTTTCGCTATAGCGAAAAATAGCTATAAGCTGTCGTTATAACTCTTCAGCTTTTCAGCTTATCACCTTTTCAACCATTTTTATAATTTGCTATAATTGTTTATTATATCATATTAATTAACAAAGAGGGTGTTTATGTTTTGGCAAAAAGAAATTGAATTAATGGAAAGAAAACAGTTAAGGCAGTTTCAGTTGGATTGTATCAACAAACAAATAGCACTTGCAAAAAACTCTCAGTTTTATAAAGACAAATTAGCTAATATTGATAAATTAAAATCACTTGAAGAAGTAGAAAAATTACCTTTCACAACCAAACAGGATTTAAGAGACAGTTTTCCTTACGGGTGTTTGGCTACCGAATTGAAAAATGTTGTCAGGCTTCATTCTTCATCGGGGACAACAGGTAACCCCACGGTAGTTTTTCATACCGCAGAGGATATAGCAAATTGGGCAAATATTTCTGCAAGGTCAATGTATTGTGCAGGTGCAAGAAACACCGACATTTTCCAAAATACAATGGGATACGGGCTTTTTTCCGGAGGGCTCGGTTTTCATTACGGAGGAGAACGGCTTGGTATGTTAACTATACCGGTCGGTCCCGGTAACAGTAAAAGACAACTTTGGTTTATGAAAAATTTCAAAACAACCGTTGTTCATATTTTACCGAGTTATGCTTTAAGGCTGTCAAATACAGTTAAAGAATTAGGTATTGATGTAAAAAAAGATTTGCACTTAAGAATATTTTTTATAGGTGCGGAACCGCACAGCGAAGCAATGAGAAAAAAGATAGAAGAATTATACGGAGTAAAAGCATATAATTCTTACGGATTATCTGAAATTTCAGGACCGGGAATTGCTTTTGAATGTCAATGCCAACAACATTTACATATTTGGGAAGATTATGTTTATCCGGAAATAGTAGACCCGAAAACATTTAAACCTTTACCTGACGGCGAAGAAGGGGAATTGGTATTGACGACACTTCAAAGGCAAGCCATGCCTCTTATGAGATACAGAACAAAAGATTTAACAAGAATAATATCGGAGCCCTGTGCCTGCGGAAGAACGCACAGAAGAATTGCAAGAATAACCGCAAGAACCGACGATATGATGATTATTAACGGTGTAAATATTTTCCCCATACAAATAGAAAAAACAATACTTGCAATACCTGAAGCAGGTAAAAATTATGTTATAGAATTATTTGAACATAACTGCATGGATAAATTAAGAATAAAAATAGAAATAAACAACGATACTTTTAAAGGAACTTTAAAAGATTTGGAAATATTACAAAACAAAATTGTCGGTGAATTAAAGCAGGAATTGGATGTTACACCTGTCGTTCAATTCGTTGAAGCAGGCAGTTTACCCGTAAGCGAAGGTAAAGCAAAAAGAGTAATAGATTTAAGAAAAAAGTTATAGGTTATAACTAAAATAAATTTATGAAGTAAATTATAAAAAGGAGACAGAAAAAGATGAAAAGTTTTTTTAATGAATTTAAGAAGTTTATCGCAAGAGGAAATGTAATGGACATGGCAGTAGGTATCATAATCGGTGCCGCATTTACAAAAATTGTAAATTCTTTGGTTGCCGATATTATAATGCCGCCTTTGGGAATTCTTTTAGGCAACATTGATTTTACAAACTGGTTTGTAGTTTTAAAAGACGGTGCGGAAACCGCAGCACCTTATGTATCTTTGGAAGCTGCAAAAGCAGCAGGTGCCGTAACAATAAATATAGGTTTTTTTATTAACAGCATAATTTCATTTTTAATAGTTGCTTTTGCAATATTTTCAATTTTAAAAGTTATAAATAAAATGAAAGAAGAACCTGCACCGGCTCCTTCAGAACCTACAACAAAGGAATGTCCTCATTGCTTTTCTACAATTAATATAAAAGCAACAAAATGTCCTAATTGTACATCAGATTTAAAATAATGAGAGACATTAATAAATTTATAAATAAAGTTATAAATTTAGCTGTTGTAAATGTAACGAAAAAAAACGGTGGTCCGTTTGCCGCTTTGATAGTTAAAGATAACAGAATAGTATCTTACGGTTATAATAAAGTTACTTCAAAATGCGACCCGACTTTGCATGCGGAAATTGATGCTATAAGAAAAGCTGCAAAAAAATTAAAAACATTTGACTTGGCAGGCAGTGAAATTTATTGTTCCTGCCAGCCGTGTCCTATGTGTTTGTCTGCAATTTATTGGGCAAATATAAAAACGGTATATTATGCAGGCACAAAAGAAATTGCCGAAAAATATAAGTTTCAGGATAATAAAATTTATAAAGAGTTAAAAACAAAAATAAAATCGGTTAATTTAATTCCGGTAAAAACCGGTAATGCCGAACAAGCCTTTATTGCATGGGACAATAAAAAAGATAAAATTTTATATTAGAAATGAATAAATTTTTAAAAATTCTTATAGCACCTTTGGGAGTTATCATTTTTATTGTGGCTATTGTTCTGTTAAGCCACGAGATGAAAAACTACAGTTATCAGCAAATACTTGATACATTAAAAGCAATTCCTTCCGTTAAAATTACAATGGCATTAATATTATCTTTACTGTATTATTTAATTTTGGGCGGTTATGATGTAGTTGCATTCAAATATATTAATGTTCCTTTAAAATTTAAAAATGTACTATTTACCTGTTTTATAAGCAATGCCTTGGGAAACAATACCGGTTATTCAATGTTGTTCGGCGGTTCAATAAGATACAGGTTATATTCGTTATATAACGTATCTATGATTAATGTAACAAAAGTTTTATTTTTTTCGTCGGCAACAATTTGGTTCGGGTTATTAATAATAGGCGGTTTTGTTTTTACTTTTTTCCCTGTAGATTTTTCAAATACGAATTTCTTTTTTAATACATCGTTACCTTTGGGAATATTTTTTTCAACAATAATTTGTTTATATGTTTTGCTCAGTTTGTTCAAATCTCATCCGATAAAATTATTTAACAAATGGACTATAACATTTCCAAACATTAAAATAACTTTATGGCAAATATTACTTGCTTGTTCGGACTGGATTATTGCTTCCTGTACATTATATATTTTACTTCCTCCGGGTGAAATTCCTTACATTACGTTATTGCAAATTTTTCTTGTAGCACAAATGCTCGGTATATTAAGCCAGGTTCCCGGCGGTATGGGGGTTTTTGAAACTGCCATTGTTATGTTGTTACCGCAAGCTACGGAAAGTTCTTATGTTATGGGTGCACTTCTTGCATACAGAGCAATTTTTTATTTTTTCCCTCTTTCAATAGCATTACTTCTTCTTGCAAGCCACGAATTTTTCAGAGCAAAAAAAAGGTTTAAAGTTCTTGCAAGGTTTTACGGCGGAAGAATGGCTTCCATTATACCGCAGGCATTATCGGTAAGTATATTTTTCAGCGGAACAATAATTTTATTTTCCGGTGTAACAACTGTATCATCTTCAATAATAAAAACACTTGTTGCATATATTCCTTCAATAATTTTGGATTCCCTTCATTTTTTAATAAGTGTTATAGGAATAATGCTTTTGTTTATTTCAAAAGGATTATTATCAAGAATAAAAAGGGCTTACACTTTTGCCGTTACTTTGTTGGCTTTGCTTTTTCCGTTGGCTTTGATAAACGGATACGGATATGAAAAAATTTTGTTTCTTATAGTTATGCTTGCACTTATAATTCCGGCAAAAAAATATTTTTACAGACCGTTAAGTTTGTTATCGGTAAAAATTAATATGTTGTGGTTTTGGTCAATAACCGGTGTATTCGTAACTTCAATATGGTTATGCCTTTTTATTTACAGAACCGATATTTACGGTTGGACAAATTTTTGGACGGGAATATTTTCCGCAACAGATGCTTCAAGAGCCGTAAGAATTTGTATAGGTATGCTTATAACAATTGCACTTGTTATAATATCGGAAGCATGGAAAAGATACAGATATAAACAAACATCGGTTGAAATTGACGACATAAAAAAGCTTACCGCTTCATCAAATTATATTTACGGCAGTTACGGTTTTGATAATAAAAAAATTTTTAGTATGAACGACGATTCTTTTCTTATGTATTCGCAAATAAACAACAGTGCAATAGTTTTCGGTGACCCGATAGGAATAAATAAAGCAAACCGTGAACTTATATGGAATTTTAAAGAGATGACGGATTTAAAAAGAATAGTTCCGGCTTTTGTTTATTTGGGATATAAAAATTTAAAAGTTTATGATGATATAGGGCTTGATATTGCTTCATTCGGTGTGGATGCAAATATTTTATTAAATAAGTTTAATCCGCAATCAGAAACACTTACCGATATCAAAATTTTATCGGAAAAAATAAAAAAAGAAAATTATTCTTTTGAAGTTGTTGATAAGGAAGAATTTGTGAAAAATAAAAAATATATCGGTTTTGTGGATTACCAGTGGGAAAAAGAGTTCGGTAATGTTAAAAATAAAATGTTTGATGTATCTGCAGATATAGCAAACAAATATATAATAGTCAAAAAAGATAATTTTATTTCCGCTTATGCATATTTGTTGTTAAGTAACAATAAATATGAAGCATTTGTTTCAAACATCAGGTACGGAACGGATTGCCCGCAAGATATTTTCAAATTTATTTTATTTAGTGCGGTAATATGGGCAAAAGATAACGGTTACAGATGGTTTAACATGGGCTTAACACCTGATAACAAAATAATAATAGATGACGATTTTACAAAGAAAGTTAAAATTTTTGTCTTTGCCGAACATTTTAAATACGATATGAACCTGCTGAAAGAATTTAAAGCTAAATTTAACCCTGTTTGGAAAAATAAATATGTTGCTTTTTACACGGGCAAACAGGTAATTCATTTCTTAAAAGATTTCTTATATATATATTCTTAAAGGTATATAATGCTGCCTATTTATTTTATTTTTTGCGGTATAATAAGCATTTTGCTGCAAGTTTTTTTGCTTAGGGAAATTGCACCCGTATTTCACGGGAACGAATTTACCATAGCTATTGTTTTGGCAAATTGGCTTTTTGCATCTGCTTTTGCAAATTTTACGGCACATAAAAAATTGCAAATACAAACCGGCAATATTGTAATATTGTTTTTATGTTTAATAATATCCGTTATTTTTTCTTTTGTTTTTATAAGAAGTGCAAATTTAATATCACCTACAAGTATAACCGACGGATTTTCTTTAAAATTTTCGCTGATACTTTCTTTAATTGCTATTTTCCCGGTAAGTTTTTTTATTAATTTAATTTTCAGTTTGTTTGTTACAAACAGTAAATTCAGTATATTAAACATATTTTATAATATAGGTATTATTGCAGGCGGAATAATTTGTTCTTTTTATATGAGTTCTTTTTTAACAGCCGTTATAATTGCAATAATTATTTCATTGATTTTTTGTGATTTAATTATTTTATGTGATGGGATATTTTTAAAAATTTTAATGTTTATAAGTTTATGTTTAATAATTTATACTTCATTTAATTATATCGATAAATTTGAAAAAAAGACAATTCATAATAATTATAAAACAGCTGAAAGTGTAGATATAAGTTATTTTGCAAACCAGCAATATATTTGGACAAAAACAAAAGGAGAAGATGCTTTTTACAATAACGGTGTTTTAAACTTTGCTTTTCCGAGTCCGACAATTTTTGAAGATGAAGATTTTGCACACCTTGCGATTTTACATCATACAAATCCGGAAAATTTGCTTCTTATAGGCGGTATAAGATATCTGTCGTCAATAGTAAAATACAAATTTAATGAAATAGATTATCTTGAACCGGATAAAGTAATTATTGAAAAATTAAAACAAAATATTTATGCAATTAATGAAGTTTTTAACGATGAAAGAATTCATACTTACAGTTTAAATATAAGAGATTTTTTTAAAGTTAATAATAAACAATACGATGTTATTTTAATAGGTTTGGATTTACCGATAAACACAAATATCAATCGTTTTTATACAAAAGATTTTTTTGAAATATCAAAACAACATTTAAGTGACAATGGTTTTATTGCTTTAAAATTGCCCGGGAATCTTGTTTACTGGGACGAGCTTATGAGTAAATTAAACTCATCCGTATATTACACTTTAAAAAATGTTTTTGAAAATGTTCAAATAATTCCCGGGACACAAAATATTTTGGTAGCCACAAAATATAAAATTCCTTACAGGTTGCATTTAAAAAAAAGGTTGCAACATGTTCAAGGTTCAACTTTTGTTCTTTCAAAATATTATGTGGATGAAAGAATGGATACACAAAAAACAAAATGGCTTAAATTTCAATTAGAAAAAGTTTCAAAGAAAAAATTGATAAATACCGATAAAATTCAAAAGACAATGATATATTCCATTATGTATTGGCAATCAAAATTTTCTCCGTTTTTAGCTAAATTTTTACAAACGGTTATAAATTATTCTTACATATTTTTTCTTATACCGGTAATATTGTTTTTTTTACCGAGGCATACTCATAAAATAACTTCGTTTATTGCAGGTGCAAGTGATGTTTGGGTTCAAATGGTATGTTTTTGGGCTTTCCAAATTTATGCGGGACATATTTATAAATGGTTTGGTATTCTTATTGCAATATTTGCTTTAGGGAATATTTTAGGTATAATAAGCTGCCGTTTTAACAAACCGAAAGTAAATAAATTATTTGCACAAAGTGAAATTGCATATTTGCTATGGATTATTTTATGTGTTGTTGCAATTAAAACGGATTTTCTTAATTGGTTTAATATTTTAATATTTCTTTTTGGAACCGGTATTTTAAGCGGATGGCAGTTTGAAGAAATTTTAAAAATTTATTCACATGTTCGGGATACGGCTTCACAAATGAAAATTTATGCTTCAAATTCTTTAGGCGGTGCATTTGCGGCAATATTGGGCGGAGCTTTTTTAATTCCGGTATGGGGAATAGAAAAATCTTTAATGTTTATTTTGTTTTTAAAATTTTTAACTTTTGCCTGGTGGAAATATTACAGAGGCATGGATGTATAGATGACTGATTAGATTTTTTGTAAAGCAAAAAATTAAAAAAATAAAAATGCCAAGATAACTAACTACTCATTACTAAATTCTAATTGTCGTTAAGTAGTTATCGTTAATTATACATTCTACATTATAAATTGTAGTTTTGAGGTATTTATAATGAAAAAAATCATAAGTTTTATATTATTATTTTTAACAGGCATTTTGTATGCCGAGGTTTCAGTCCAATATTTCGGTGGTGCCGAAATGGTTTCAGGTTCTTGTGCATTACTTAAAACTGAAGAAACTTCGGTAATAATTGATTGCGGTACTTTTTATGATGAAGGGGAAATACCTGTAAACAATAAAATAATAGACGAACAACTTGTAAATGCACAATATTTTATTTTAACACATGCACATGTTGATCACAGCGGAAGATTACCGCTTTTGATAAGCAAAGGTTTTAACGGAAAAATTTATTTGACAAAAGCAACGAAAGATATTCTTATTGAGTTATTTTCTAAAGGTTGGAATTATAACGATGTCGAGCAGAACTATTTTTGGTCTAAAAAACAAAGATTAAGATGTCAAAAAAAACATCAGGGAACAACTACATTGCATTGGTATAAAAGTTGTTTAAAGACCATTTCAAATACAGAAACTTCAATGAACGAAGAAACATTAAACGATTTAAATAACAGATATAAAATAAACTTTAAATTATGCAAAAAATGTTTGAAAAATCAATTAGATTTATTAACAAAGCAATTGGTAGTGGTTAATTATAACAAAGAAATAAAATTATCAAAAAATACTTCTTTTTATTTACTTGATGCAGGGCATATCCCCGGTTCGGCAAGTGTTTTTATCAAAGTAAAAGAAAATGATTTAAAAAAAATATTATTTTCGGGAGATTTGGGTAATAATTACTCAAGGTTACTTAACAAAAAACAAACAGCCCCCGAAGCCGACTTTATTTTTATGGAAAACACTTACGGTGCCACCGATAGAAATATTTCTTACAAAGACTACGATATTTTTCAAAATGAAGTTTATAAAGCATTAGACAAAAATGAAATTGTTTGGATTCCCGCACTATCACTTAACAGAACGCAAAAAATTTTATTCGAATTAAAATTGGCTCAAAAGAAAGGTTTAATAAACGAAAATATTCCTATTTTAAGTTTATCCCCTACTTCAAACGATATAACGAATTTATATGAAAACGAAATCAAACATCCATCCGCTCAAAAATGGTTTAATTCGGAAATATATAAAGAAAGTAGTATTTTGCCGAACAACTATACAACAAAAAAATTGAAAAAATATCCTAAACCGTCAATTATCATATCTGCAAGCGGAATGATGGATAAAGGGGTATCGGTTTCTTTGATGAAAGTTCTACTTCCTATGAGAGATGTTAATGTGTTTTTGGTAAGCTATGCAAGCCCGCAAACTCCTGCCGGCAAATTAAAAAGAAATGCTAAAAACATTGGTAAAGTCCATGTTAATGCAACCGTTAAAAGTTTCGACATATTCTCAGACCATCCTGATATTTATGACAGAATCTCTTGGCTTACTTCTACAAACAAATATTCAAAAATTTATTTGGTACACGGAGAAAAAACAAATTTTACTTCAACAAAAAATTTTTTAAATAATAAAGGTTTTAAGAATGTATATGAAATGCCGTTAAATAAAAAGATAATACTGTAATGGATATATTATTATGAAAAATAAAAAATTTAATAAATACAAGGCTGTATTATTCGATATGGATGGAGTTATCGTTGATTCTATGCCGTATCATTTTATATCTTGGTTTGAAACATTAAAAAAGTATAAAGTTACCGTTTCCCCTTTTGATATTTATGAAAAAGAGGGAGAAAAAAGCGAATTGTCCGCAGAAAGATTTTTTAAAAGAGATAATATTAAATATAATAATAAAGTTTTGACGGAAGTTTTAAAACTAAGAGATAAACTGTATAAAAAATATTTTAAAGTTTATTTGTTTCCGGATATAGAGCAAGTTTTAAGCAAATTAAAAAAACAAGGCTTTCTTTTAGCAATAGTTACAGGTTCAAACAGAGATAAAGTAAATTCTATGTTACCAAAAAAAATAATCTCTAAATTTGATGTTATTATTGCAGCAGATATGATTAAAAGAGGCAAGCCATACCCTGATTCTTATTTAACTGCAGCAAAACAATTAAATGTTAGTTCCAATGAATGTATTGTTGTTGAAAATGCTCCTTACGGAATAAAAGCGGCAAAAGCAGCGAAAATGTTTTGTGTTGCAGTTACTACAAGTTTGCCTAAAGAATTTTTATCAAAAGCAGATATTATTTGTAAAAAAATAAGCGAAATATTTTAGTTTATAAGTTTATTAGGTTATAGGTTGTTTTTTGTAATTTCGGACTTGCTCCGGAAGCTATGTAAAATAAAAGTTCCTTAGAAGTTATTTTTAAAAATATTTTCTTTTTTTCTGTGTGGTGTTGTTCTTTTAAAAATTCTCTTTTTCGCACTCAGTGTCGCCATTCGTTTGAAATTTTTAAAGCCGTGCGACAACTTGAAAAATCCTAACAACCTAATGTAACGGATTTTTCTTCAAACAGTGTCGCAC